>Ga0210377_10000468_pt1 | contig 38917 bp, 33 predicted proteins | sample PLM4_65_b1redo_FD_155480 | JGI IMG/M metagenome (GOLD analysis project Ga0210377, IMG submission 155480) | Groundwater sediment microbial communities from an aquifer in East River, Colorado, USA - PLM4_65_b1 redo | ecosystem: Environmental > Terrestrial > Soil > Riparian zone | place: USA: East... | reverse complement strand
AACAGGCTGAGGCACGAAGTCGAATATCGGACGGAATCCACTTTCCGCTTGAGACGAGGCGAGAGCTTTTCCTTCCCGATCAATTTACCGAACGTGATCTCAGGGTCTGCATTGGAAATTACAACACTCGAGCGGATCTCTTCGCCCGAATCCAATTCAACGCCAATCACCTTTTTCGCTTCGACGAGAATCCGCTTCACTCTACAATTCAACCTGATCTCACCCCCAGACCTTTTCAACGCCCGAACAAACGCGCGCGGCAACGTGAACGCGCCGCCCAGCGGATAATATCCGCCGTCGAGATAATGATGCGTGATGCCCGCATGCATGAACGCGCTCACCTGCGATGGCGGCAGCCCATGATCGCCCGCCTGACCCGCCAACACCCCGCGCAAAATGGGCTCGCTGATGTGAGCGTTGATGAGGTCCGCGCCCGAAGCGCGCATCCACTTGAGGACGGTTGGCGCGCTCATTGCCGCTTTCAACGGGTTGCTCAAATTGCCGAGGCTACGAAGTGCGCCCATCATGCCCGTCAGATCAGCGAAATACGAATCAATTCCCTTCGCCTCCTGCGGAAACTGACTCTTCAATCGCTCGATCAAATTTTCCTTGCCCTTGGGAAAGTCCACGCGCTTATCCCCGACGATGATGTGATCATAGCCATCGGGGTTGAGTTCGCAGAAAGTTAAATCTTGCGAAACACCGAGTCCCTCATAAATAGCTCGCAAATGTCCGCCCTCGTGCAAATCACCGATGTAATGCACACCCGGACTGAAGCGATAACCACTCAACGTGAACGAATGTGTCCACCCGCCGGGGCGGTCATGCTGTTCGAGCACCAATACTTTTTTGCCCGCCTGTGCGAGCGCCACCGCGGCGGTCAGTCCGCCCGCGCCGGAGCCGATGATAATTGCGTCGTAGTTTGACATGGTGACTCCATTCGTTATTCGTCGGGTTACCCTAACGGGCACACGTAAAGCCCTGCCTCAGTTCGTGGAAGTGGCGCCGAGGCGCCACTCGCTCCGTCAGCGCGAAGCGCTTTCATATATTGAGGAAGGACTTTAGTCCGCACCGATGCCTGAGCTGAACTCCACTTGCGTGTGGTTTTGCCTTGCCATGATTCGTTGGGCTACCCTAACGGGCACACGTAAAGCCCTGCCTCAGTTCGTGGAAGTGGCGCCTCGGCGCCACTCGCTCCGTCAGCGCGAAGGGCTTTCATGCACTGAGGAAGGACTTCAGTCCGCACCGTGCCCGAGCCCAATGTGATTATTCATTCCTCTTCATCCATTCTCTCATAAACATCGATGATTGTCCTGTTCTTATGATGTTCCTTTTGCTTTGCAGCATATTCCATAACCGTCTCCAGCGATCTTTCTCCAATGGTCAACGCGCCATAACCTGCCTGCCATTTGAACTGACCATCGCTCCCATCCATGCGATTGATGGCAAACGCGCTTGCGCCTTTTAGATGACGGACACAATCTGCAACCGCGATTTTGGGCGGAATGGATACAACGATATGAGTATGGTCATCTACATTTCCGGCAGCATGGATTTTCAGACCCAGTTCTTCCGCTTTCCCATAGATCACACCGTAAAAGATTTTCTCGAGATCTGCCGTGAGAATGGGTTGACGATCCATGGTTGACCAGATGATGTGATAGTGGAGTCGCCAGTAGGTCATGGGGTTTTCCTTCCGCTTGATTCGTCGGGCTACCCTAACGGGCACACGTAAAGCCCTGCCTCAATTCATGGAAGTCGACTAAAGTCGACTTGCTATCCCAGCCCGAAGGGCTTCCACGTACTGAGGGAGGAATTTATTCCGCACCGTTGCCTGCGGGGAGATAGTCCCGTCACCCCTCCAGCATCCCCTCATACACCATGAACTCCCTCAACACCTCAGGCACGATCCAGGCATACTCCTCGCGCAGGGAACCTTCCATTTGTGTGATGCCCTGGTGCCATTGAAGCGTTTTGACAATGGAGGCGACAGGTCTTGAAAGCGAATAGACCTTGAGCAGTTCTTCCTTCGACGCAAATTTTTCCCACTGTTCCAGATAACGATTCAACAAGGCGGTCATTTCAGGGGTGGGAGGTGCCCAGTCGTCCAGCTTGAGAGAAATCTCCATGCTAACGAACCAGGTGCGGAGTGAGACGAATGGATGTGTTACGTCCGCGTCGCCCCAGTCGAAGAAGGTGATGCGTCCGTTTTTGAGCAGGACGTTGCCGTCGTGGAAGTCGCCGTGGTTGACCGATTCGGGAATCCCATATGCTGTAAGGTCGGCGCAGATCTGTTCAAAGCGCGGCGTCAGGTTTTGTAGTTTCTTGAAGTCGTCGGAGGTCAGCCCCTTTTCCTGGTCGATCATCAGGCTGGGTGTATCCGCAAGCAGTTGAGTGTATAGCGCAGGTAACGCGGCGAGACGGTGATCGGGAATCCCCAGCTTGAGAATCTCATCAACGTGTTTGGCGAGTCCGATCTGTAACTCCGCGTACTTTGTAATGACCGGCTCCCACGGACTCACATCCTTTGTCGGGCGGATGGAGCCGCGCAATGTATCGCCGCTGTCGCGCATCAACATCCAGCCGCGTAAGGGTTCCACCGCGACGAGGTCGGGCATGCAATCGGGAAACCAGCCCGCCATCATTTTGGTCAAGGCGATCTCGTAGATCGTCTCTCCGGCGGTGGCTTTGAAGAACAACGTGCCCTCGCTCGACGGGACGCGCATTACCGTTGACCAGGCGTAGGCATGAGGCTGTTCGATTTCGCCAGTGAGTTGAATGGAATTTTGTTTCGCCTCTGCGCGGATCCAATCGTGGGCTTGTTTCTGCCAATCGGGGCTGTACCAAATAAGTTGTTGTTGGTTTGTCATAATGCTCTCTCTACGATCTCAACCTTTCAATTCATATTTTGCGACGATCGTTTGGATCTCTTTGACCTGTGACTCAGTCAACGGACCGAATTGCAGCGCGCCTGCATTGTCTGTCACCTGCTTAACGGATTTAAATCCCGGGATGGGGACCATGCGCTCATCCAAAGCCCAGATGTACGCCAGCGCACCCTGCGCCATCGTCCGCCCGTTGGATAGGAGGATGTCGCGTATTTCGTCCACTATCTTTAGTCGTTTGGCGACTTCGGGGTTTGAGAAATCGGTCCCTGTTCTGATATCGTTTTGGGGGAACGTTGATGCTGTATTGAATTTCCCTGTGAGGAACCCTTTATGCAGAGGGTCCTTGTTGATGCCTGCCAGGTCAAAGTCTGCACAAACCTGGCGCATTTCAAGGTTGTCAAAAAAGGCATTCAGCCTGAATTGGATCGACGTGCAATGCGCGCCACTCGTTGCAGGCGCTCCGCGCGCAAACTCGCGGGCGCTGTCAACAACATCCGTGCTCCAGCCGTACCAGCGAATCTTGCCTGCCGATACCAGTTCTTCCAAAACCACCTGCAATTCCAATGCCAGTTTGGGGTCGTAATCTCCAGCGTGCAATTGATAGATATCAATGAAGTCGGTCTGCAAGCGGCGCAGGCTATTCTCCACATCCGTCCGCACGTTCTTGATGATCTGATCGGGGTCACCGTAAACCGTTTTCGTTTCTTCGTTGACGATATGCCCGAACTTGGTGGCAATGACAACTTTATCCCGCTTCCCTTTGAGTGCGCGACCTAAAACAACTTCGCTGTGACCTGCTCCATAATTCGCGGCGGTGTCGAAGAAGTTGACTCCCATATCCATGGCGGCGTGCACTGCGCGAATGGATTCTTCATCGTCCGTATCGCCCCAGCCGGCAGGGTAAGGTTCCTTGCCCGGTTGGTCCCACGTCCATGGACCGCCGATCGCCCAGCATCCCATACCCAGCGCGCTGACTTCCAATTTGCTTTTGCCCAAAGTTCTTTTTAGCATTTCACACTGTCCTTTTGCACTACATGTTTTGGCTCAGACTGTCTTTTTGAACACATGCTCCAGCGGGTCGATCCAATCTTCGCGGATCTTCACGCGGAACTCAGCAACATTGCCCTGCCCATCGGTGATGAACGGGATCAGACTTTCGCCGAGCACGGGGTCATCCCATTTGCAGAGGAACGTGTCGTATTGCCAATGCTCCAAGGTGCCGGATATGGACTCGTGCGCCTCCAACTGGATGTGAAACCCGCTTCGTTCCACGGTGATGGTTGCTCCCCCTAAAATGGCGCTGTCATACGCCCCGGCATATTTCTCCAACCCCAGCGACGGACGCGTATCCTTTGCGCGCGCGTTTTCGCGTTGTCCTTTGGCTTGTTCGACTCGTTGATTTTCCTGCTGTTCAAGATCAATGTAGATCTGGATCCAATCTTTGGGAGGAAATCCCAGCAGCACCTCGGTTAAATAATGGGGAATAATAATATAGGCGGCGTTGGGAAGTTTATTGGTGAAGACAGCGATGCCGATCTTCTCTTCGGGGATCAACAACGTGATCGAGAGCATCCCGTTCACGCCGCCCGTGTGGCGGACGGTGAGTCGTCCGTGGCTGTCGTTGAGGAACCAGCCGAGTCCGTAGGCGGAAAAATGCCTGGAGGGGAACAACTTCCGTTCCATGGCTCTCAGCTTCATGGGCGTGTGAGGCGTGCGCGTCTCCGCGATGATGCCCGGATCCACGATCTGCTTCCCGTCGAGACATCCATCCCCGAGTTGCATCCTCAGCCACAGGGCAATATCCGCTGCCGAGGCACAGATCGTCCCCGCCGCGCCGACATGCATCTCTTCCACCTGAGTCACGAGTTGCAGTTTTCCTTTGATGTCTTCATGCGGTCGCGCAATGTTTGTGCGGTCTCCGAAAAAACGGGCATTCGTCACGCTGTCGGTCATGCCCAGCGGCTCGAAAATGCGTTGACGGATGAAATCATCCCAGCTCATGCCGCTGACTTTTTCAATGATGAATCCGGCAGTGATGAACAGGAGATTGCAATAACCGTAGCCCGCGCGGAAACCATACTCGGGTGGAATATACTGAATGCGCCGCACGATGTCTTCGGTGGAATACTTGCTCGAGAGCAGCATATCGCCGGCCCAGGTGCCCAGCCCGGCGCGGTGGCACAACAGGTCACGGATGGTGATCAACCCGGTGGCGTGGGGATCATACATTTTGAAGTTGGGTAGATATTTGGTGACGGGATCATCCCAGGCGAGTTTTCCCTCCTGCACGAGCAAGCCGACCGCCGTGGCAGTGAAGGATTTGGTGTTCGAGCCGATGGCGAACAGGGTATGTTCATCCACCGGTTCGGGCTTGTCCATCTCGCGGATGCCGTATCCCCTCGAGAGCACGACCTGATCATCCTTGACGATGACCAGCGCCAGCCCGGGGACATTCCATGTTTGCATGGCTTTGAGGGTGAAACTTTCCATGTTTTTTTCCTGGTCAATGGGGTTGTTCATGGTCCTCCCAAATGGTTGTTTGTAAGCTTGCTTTTAATGCATTATAGCATCCCCAAAAATGCCGCTACATGTAGATTCTGTATATCCAATTTCTTGACACGTTAATCCCCTCATGATATGCTTGCGGGCGTAGGATACCAGTAGTTTGCTTTGGAAGTACCAGGTCGGCTCACGGATCATCCGTGAGCCGCTTTGTTTTACGCCGTTGAGGCGCTCCCGATGCAATACCCAATGAGTACCCTCCAAATTTTTAACTTGCCACAGGAGGCAAAAATGTCGGAACGTATCAACGGTACAGTCAAGTGGTTCAATGGAACAAAGGGCTATGGCTTTCTCGCTCGCGAAGGCGGCGCGGATGTCTTCGTCCACTTCTCAGCCATTCAGGGCGATGGTTTCAAGAACCTGCAGGAAGGCCAAAAGGTCGAGTTCACTGTTGAACAAGGCCCCAAGGGTCTCCAGGCCAGCAACGTCGTCGTTATTGGCTAATTGACTAACCCACGACAAAAAATCCCCGGGATGAAAGTCCCGGGGATTTTTGATTCCATGTGTCAGGGTGCATCAACCAGAACCCACTGCTTTCCATCCCACTCCCAGGTGTCACCGAGAAGCGGGGATGCGGTGGTGAGTCCGCTTTGACCGCCGAATAACACGACCCGTTCACGGATCGGGTCATACGTCATGGCATGATAGCCGCGTGCGGGCAGGTTTTCGCTTTCAACCTGAGTCCACTTTTTGCCATTCCATGTCCATGTTTCATTGAGCATGGTGTTATTGCGGTTGCCTCCCTGCAGGACCATTACCTTCCTTTTTGCATCGAACGCCATGCGCGCACCTGTTCTCGCAGAGGGAGACTCGTCGCGTTTGATCTCGCTCCATGTAATGCCGTTCCATGCCCATAGATCGTTCAGGTCTCCCAGTGTGGGACTATAGCCGCCGAACATCAACACCACTTCACGTTCGCTGTCATATCCCAGGGCATAATGGGTGCGTTTGGGCGGAGTTGTATTTGACTCTTCAATAACCTTTGCCCAACTACTCCCATCCCATTCCCATGTGTCGCCGTGGAGGGTCATGCCCGGATCCTGTCCACCGAACAGGACAACCCTGCCGCGTCTTGAGTCATAGACCATCGCGAAGTGATCGCACACACCCGGTCCTTCCACAGGGAGTTTGCTCCAGGTCTGACCATTCCATTCCCATGTGTCATTGTAACATTTGTTCGGAGACCACCCACCGTAAACGACCAGAACATTCCGCTTGGAATCATACGCAACACCGCCAAGGTTGCGCCCCTCCAGTCTTTCATCGTTCACAACTCTCCATTGGAGTCCGTCCCAACCCCAGATCTTCGCCGGGACTCCCAATTCACTGCTTTCAGATCCCACATTGACCAGCAACACCATTTGAAGGGCAGCGTCATACACAATCTCATGCCCTGCGCGCGGCTCGGGTCGCGTTGGCGCTGGAGTGGATGTGATTGCCATCTCCATTTGTGTTGGAGTGGGAATGGTAACTTGAGTTGGTGCTGTGCGAGGAGCACACGCAGTGAGTGAGAGAACGATGAACCAGCAAATCAACCGATAAATTTTCATCGAAACACCTCCGATAGAAGGAACGTCCCGAAGTTCCTTGAAAGACTTAAACCTTCCATACCTTCGCGACGACATGCGACATCCATTTATTAATTCTGCAATTGCCTTGCACGACCGATAAAAGCGACAGCGATCAGTGCCATGGATAACGGCAGGAAGAATCCGATGTTGCCGTTGCTGTTCGCGCCGAGATAATCCACGGCGTAAACCTTGTTCATCGGTCCGAGATACCACAGCGCGACATAGACCACTTCGAACACCTTGTGACTGTTGCTCCACACACCCGATGCCAATGCGAACGAGGGAATGAAGAGCGCGGCGGAGAACCACGCCAGCAGACCGACTCCATCGCCCGCGCCCAACAGTCTCAACGCGACTCCGCTTCCGGTCAATACGGTAACGATGAATCCTGCCAGCCACGTTGCGGGTAATTGTCTCATCAGCGGCGCGGCGGACGAGAAAACCATCTGGTGTGCGTTATGTTGGATCTCGCGGTTACCCATGCCAGACCAGATAAGCACGGGCCACAGCCATGCAAAAGGCAGGATAAAGGCGCGTACGATTTCAGGCGTGTTGACGAGCCCCGCGATGAACAGTCCGCCTGCGACGGCGTACCACCACCAGCGCTGTCCCTTGAGGAGCAGTTTGAGTTCGGAGATCAAAACCCTGATGAACGCGAAATGATTCGTCGAGGCGTTTAATGGCGTCAAATGCACGGACTGGGATAAGGATTGAGATGTTGAAGCAACTTTCGGCTTTGGAAGCGAAGCGGTATTCTTCATCCGTCTCGGTTTACTGCGTGAGGGGTCGAACCGGTCGAAGAAAAGGGAAGCGAGGAAGATCAATGCAACGCTGAGTGCAACTAGGGAGAAGCGTGCGAGAATGAAATCTGGTGTCCAGTGGATGCCAGTCCAGGTGAATATTTTGGTTGCTTTTACAGCACCACCACCCAGGGAAAAGTCGCCGTTATAGTCGGGGTAAATTGCGCTAACCGCCTTGCCCATTTCGCTTGCCAGTAATCCCAGCCCTGTTGGTTCGAAGGCGGGATATTTGTTCAGGGTGTTGTTTTCCATGAAGAGCGGCAGGAATATGATAAAGGCGAAGAAGTAAACGATGTTCCCGAAACCGCCAGATAAAAATGAAATGGCTTCAAATAATACTGCAACTGCGGCAACGACAGCCATAAGCGGCATAACAATGAAAACGAATGGCGCAAGAAACGTAAATAAATTTACCTGCGTGTTTTCGCCCTGCAGAAATTGAATGACGATGCCTGCCAGAGCCAACACGGTGACCATTGCCATTAATACGGCAAAGTTGCTCAACCATTTGCCCATCACATAAAGCGGACGGGTGAGTGGCGTGGTCGCCATAATCTGCCCGACGCCCGTCTCTTTGTCGCGCGCGACTGAACCTTTGACGAGATAAAACCCGAACCAGCCAATGAAGAATGTGCCGATGAGCGACATCATCGCGCCGACCCATGCGGAATTAAACTCGCCGCGGTACTGACCGAGTTCCAATGCCATGTTACCGATGGCAGTTTGATAGCCGAGGAATACAACCAGCCCCAGCATGATGAGAAAACTATAACGGCGCACGCGTTCGAGAAAATCGGCGCGTGCCAGATGATAAATGACGCGAGCCTGATTCATGCGTGACCTCCGACGAAATACAGATAGGCGTCTTCGAGATTCGGGCTCACGTTCCGCGCCTGAACTTCAGGCTGATCCGCGCTGACGACGCGCACTTCCACACCGTCGCTTCTGCGGATCGTGCCGCTGACGATGTGTTTTCCTTTGAGCGAGGGCAGGTCATCGCTTTTGACCGTCCACTCCCAGACCTTGCCGTCAAGTTCCTTGAGCAGGTCTTCGGGCGCGGCTTCGCGCAGGAGTTGACCTTTGTTGATGAGGACGATGTGTGTTGCGGTCGCTTCCACATCCGAGACGATGTGCGTGGACAGGATCACGATCCTTTCTCCCGAGAGGTCTGAGAGCAGATTCCGAAAGCGGACTCTCTCCTCAGGGTCCAAGCCGACAGTTGGTTCATCCACAATGAGCAGTTGTGGATCGTTGAGCAATGCCTGTGCGATGCCCACGCGTTGACGCATCCCGCCCGAATATCCACCGAGCGGGCGCTTCGCCGCTTCGACAAGGTTCACCACTTGCAATAATTCATCGATCCGTTTTTTGGTGGAACTTGAATTGAGCCCTTTGATCGCCGCCATGTATTCGAGAAATTCGATCGCATTGAGGTTTGGGTAAACGCCGAAGTCCTGCGGCAGATATCCCAGCACCGCGCGTAGAGTATCGGGTGATTTCACAACGTCCACATCGTTCCATTGGATCTTTCCATCCGTGGGTTTTGTGATGGTAGCCACCATGCGCATGAATGTCGATTTGCCCGCACCGTTCGGTCCGAGCAAGCCTAAAATTCCGGGTCCTACCTCAAGGGAGAAATCTTTAAGCCCCCAAAAATCACGGCGATATTGTTTGCCAAGATTGGTAACAGTAAGTTTCATGTGGCATTCTCCACGGTCAGGGTGGTTTGATTGTAGCACCTTGTTTACGGAGAATGAATTCTTTGGTTGCAGTTCTCAAGTATTGTTTTAGTAACCCACCCTGTGTTGACCCGAGATAAATAAAAAAGGCGGACCTTTCGGCCCGCCCACTCTTTCTTCTCTTTTTATCCGTATCGGCTCATGAATTTTTCCATGCGATGCAGGGCTTCCTCGATCTTGCTGTATTCCGTTGCATAGCACATTCTCGTGAACCCATCACCGCCGGGACCGAACGCATTGCCTGGGACGACTGCCACATGTTCTTCGCGCAATAACTTCTCAGCGAAGGTCTCATCGTCCATGCCGGAAGCCTGGATGTTGGGGAAGGTATAGAACGCGCCGCGCGGCTCGAAGGTCGTGAGACCGAGGCGGTTGAGTCCCGCCACGAGCAATCGGCGGCGGCGGTCATATTCCGCGACCATCTCCTCCACGTAGGGATTTCCGCTTTTCAGGGCTTCGAGGGCGGCATCCTGCGCGGTGGTCGGCGCGGACATGATGGTGTATTGGTGAATCCGCACAAGTCCCTGAATGATGTCGGCGGGTCCGCAGGCGTAGCCGATGCGCCAGCCGGTCATGGCGTAATCCTTCGAGAAGCCGCCCAGCAGAATGGTGCGTTGTTTCAGGCTTTCGCTCAGGGCGGGGAAGCAGACATGTTCGAAATCATAGACGAGCCGGTCATAGATCTCATCCGAAACGACGAGTAAATTATGCTCTTCCGCGATCTTGCCGATCTCGAGCATTGTTTCACGTGTGGCAACAGCTCCGGTCGGGTTGGACGGATAACCGATAAAGATGCATTTTGTGCGCGGGGTGATCGCTTTGCGAATATCATCGGGGTCGATGGAGAAATCATTTTCGACGCGCGCGGTCACTTCCACGGGAACGCCGCCTGCGAGGATCACTTCCGCTTGATAGGATACAAAGCATGGCGTGGGGATGATGACCTCATCGCCGGGGTCAAGGATGGCGGTAAAGGTCAGATACAACGCTTCGGATACGCCAACGGTCGCGATGACTTCGTTGGTCGGGTCGTACTTCACGTTGTACAGTTTCACCAGGTTATCGGCGATCGCCTGACGCAATTCCAGTTTGCCCCAATTGGATGTGTAATGCGTCTCGCCATTTTGCAGTGAGCGGATGCCCGCATCGAGGATCGGCTTCGGTGTGGTGAAATCCGGTTCGCCGATGCCAAGCGAGATCACATCCTTCATGGTCGCGGCGATGTCGAAGAACTTGCGAATGCCCGAAGGCTTGAGCCCTGCCACGCGTTTTGAGAGTCGTTGAACACTTGTTACTTCCTGCATTATGCCTCCATTTGTTTTTTGCTCCTTGCGCCGTCCTCGGCGCAAGCGATGCCGAGGACGGCGTCGGGAGCGATCAGATTGGTTGTATCAACCATTCATCGGGAAGTTCCCGATATGTTAGATCAAAAGCCTGCCCGTCTGTTGTCTTCACACGAAAACCTTTTTCACTCGGTCCGCGCCAGCGGGAAACGATCTCCGCGATCTCATACCGATTCCCATCCCAGACCAGAGAAAGCGGACGTTCTGCAAAACTTGCATCCGAGCGACACTCGACGGTGTTCATAACAGGACTTCGCTATTATCTCCTACATTTAATTGAATGACATGCCCATCGCCTCTTCCCCGGACCTTGGCCTGTCTGCCGATTATGGAGTTGGTCAACGCTGATTCCTGGATCTCACAATCCGCTTCGAGAATGCTTTCCGTTATATTGCTGTTCGTGATCTTGCAATTCTCACCAATCGACGCATGAGGACCGATCACCGAATTTTTTATCTCGGCGCTGGGATGTATGAAAGATGGCGCGATGATCTCCACGCCGTTTTGCTTTTCGTTCACTGTCTTATTGGCATTGCCATGATCGAGCAGAACCATATTCGTCTCAAGAGTGGCTTCGATGGTCCCTGTATCGAGCCATGTGTTGATCTCGTGTACTTTGATCCTTGTCCCATGCCCGATCATGATGGACATGGCATCGGCAAGGAAGAATTCGTTCTTGAGGGTCATCTTGCGTTCGAATTGTTCCTCGATGGCCGCGACCAGTTCTTTTCCCTCTTTGAAATAATAGCACCCGGCGATGACGAGATTATTCTCCATCGTCTGGGGCTTTTCGATGAAGCGCTTGACATACCCGTCCTCGCCGAGTTCCGCCACGCCGAAGCGACGCGGATCGGGAACAGGCATCACCCAGGCAATGGAATCAGCCGTCTCGTGCGCGAGAAACGAGAAGTCCGTCTCAATGAGCGTATCGGAAAATACCATTTGCATCGGTCCATGCAGATATTTGCGCGCCAGCCACAGGGCGTGGGACTGTCCCTTCATTTCGTGCTGCACCACGTAATGGGCTTTGATTTTCGGATATTTCTCTTTTATGAAGGCGGGGATCTGCAACTCGCCAAGGAACGGGCTGAGGATGAAAACGTATTCAAGGTTTACAGGGTTCGGCATGGTTTTGAACATGTCGAGTAGATGCTCAAGCGTGGTCTTGCCCGCCACACTGACGAGCGGTTTGGGCTTGCTGAACGTGTGGGGGCGCATGCGCGTGCCCCAGCCTGCCATGGGAATCACGATTTTGAAGGTTTCAGTCAACGGAGTTCTCCAGGATGGATTTCAGTTTTCAGCGCTATTGTACCAACGAAAAAGAGCGGTGATCTTTTCAAACGCTCTCGTCGCCTGACAATTATGAATGTCCCAGAATGGGATGCGGTTTGTAGGGCGCTTCCAGCTGCCCGATCTCATCCTCTGAAAGTTTAATCTCGAGTGCGGCGATGGCTTGTTCGAGATGGTCCATTTTGGTCGCGCCGATGATGGGGGAGTTGATGTGGGGCTTGCTCAATATCCAGGACAGCGCAACCTGCGAGCCGGTCACGCCATGCGCATCGGCGATCTCGTTGGCAACATCGGCAACGGCAAAATCCTCCTCGCGGAAATACAACTGATTCGCAAAGGGATCGTTCTTGGCACGGGCCGTTTCGCCGCCTCCGCCACGCGTGCGGTTCCTGGCGAAGAATCCGCGTGCCATCGGGCTCCAGGGGATGAGTCCAACGCCCTGATCGATGCACAGTGGGATCATTTCTCTTTCCTCCTCGCGGTAGACGAGGTTGTAGTGATTCTGCATGGAGACGAATCGGGTCCAGCCGCGACTTTGGGCTGTGTGCTGCGCCTTCGAGAATTGCCACGCGAACATGGACGAGGCTCCGATGTAGCGCGCCTTCCCTGCGCGGACAATGTCGTTCAAGGCTTCCATCGTCTCTTCGATGGGTGTCTCGTAATCCCAGCGGTGGATCTGGTACAGGTCCACATAATCCATTTGCAGGCGTTTGAGCGATTTATCGATGGAGTCCAAAATGTGCTTGCGCGAGAGTCCCTTGGCGTTGATGTCCTCGCTCATCTGTCCGTTCACCTTGGTGGCGACGATGACATTCTCGCGCCGCACGCCGAAGAACTTGAGCAGGTTACCGGTAATTTTTTCACTTTCACCCAGTGAATAAACATCTGCGGTGTCGAAGAAGTTGATGCCTGCATCCAGTGCGCGGCGGATGAATGGCTTGGCTCCCTCTTCATCTAATACCCACTCACGCCAGCTTTTGGCTCCATAGCTCATCATGCCGAGACACAGGCGTGAGATTTTCATTCCAGTCTTGCCGAGATTGGTGTATTGCATATTGTCTCCTATGCTTCCTTCGCCGTCCTCGGCGAAGGAGTTATTGTTAGCCATTCATTTATATCTTTAATTTCGATGACTGGTTTTCTTCCATAATCATAATATCTCGCACTTGAGTATGGATAATCTGCCCTGTCTTCCGCCAACATCCAATCTTTAGCGACAGGATTTTGGTGAATATACTCCATCTTTTGTCGCAAGACATCCATTGAATAAATATTCTTCGCTTGAATATCCTGCCAAACGCTGTGTTCGTGCCTTTGGTCGCGCTTACTTTGGCGAAAGGAAGCCAGTAGTTCTTTTCGATATATCAGTGCGTAATTTCTTCAAGATATCATGTGCAGTAAAAGAGCCGAATTGCTGAACAACTTCTCCGATTGTGTGATTTTCAGGTTTTAGAATCGCATGGAGATGAGATGGCATGACAACAAAAGAGAAGAGCAGGATTCGTTTTTGTTCTTCCATCCATGCCAAAGAATCCAGGGGAATCTTTATGTATTCAGGTGTAATGAAAAGATTTTTCCATTCAATAATTGACGCGGTAACAAAATATAAATGGTTTGGGTCATGGAAAGATGGAAATGTCATGACTATTTCTACTTCTTTTGCATTCCAACTAATTGTGACACCACCGCCGGGGACGGACGGCGGGAGCAGGGATGTTAGAGTATTTTCAAATTCGCCAGACTTGCCGAGAGTCTTTTGATGCCAACGGAGCTAAACACCACATCCACAATTTCGTCGTCATCCTGGATCTTGCTGTCGAGCACGATGCCCTCACCCCAGGAGGAATGTTTGACACGCGTTCCGGCGCGGAACTTTGTCTCGATAACGGAGGCAGACTGAGACCTGGTGTGAAGCGACCATTTCGTCTCGGCAGGTGCGCCGCGCATGGCGCGTCCGGTTCTGGTTTTGCCGACGAGCAAGTCTGCGGGGACATCATCCAAAAAGCGGGATGGGAAAGTCTCCTCCTGTGAGCCGCGTCCACCGCGTTGAATGGAGCGGATGAGATAAAGTTTATCCTTGGCGCGCGTAATGCCCACGTAAAAGAGACGGCGTTCCTCTTCCATGCCCTCGAGTTCATCGAACGAACGACTGTGCGGAAGGATGCCGTCATCGAGACCGACGATGAAGACCGCCCCGAACTCGAGTCCTTTGGCGGCGTGGAGTGTGAGCAGCGTAGGCACGTTGCCCTCGGCGATGGTGTCCTGATCGGAGACGAGCGCAATGTTCTCGAGAAATTCATCCATGGTGCGCGTGGAGTATTCAAGCGCGATGCGTCTCAATTCTTCCACGTTCTCCCAGCGGTCTTCGCCTTCTCTAGCACTCGCATTTGCTCTTAGAGTGTCTGACTCGTCGTCGATATATTCCTTGAAATTGAGGTCTTTGACAATGCGGTCGAACAGTTCGGGTGTGGTGAGGGATAGTGCGGCGGTGCGCCACGTCGCGAGCATCCCGCCAAAATCTGCAAGCGAAAGTGAGGCGCGCCCGGTGAATGCAGACCAATATTGTGACTCTGCGCCGCGTGCCAGATCGAGAAGAACGAATCCGGGTTGTGTGTTGTTCTGACGCGCGACCAGATGTAATGTGGTGAGGGTCTTGTCACCAATACCGCGCGGCGGGACATTGATGACGCGGTCAAGGCTGGCTTCATCGGCGGGGTTATGCACGAGACGCAGGAAGGCAATAATGTCTTTAACTTCGCGGCGTCCATAAAATCGTTGTGCGCCGACGAGTCGATAGGGGAGTCGCGCCTGCAAAAACGCTTCTTCAATGAGACGCGACATAGAGTTGGTGCGATACATTACCGCGCAATCGCCCGGCTCGAATTGACGTGATGCCACGAGCTGTGCGATGCTATCCACAACGAAGGCTGCTTCGGCGTAATCATCAGGCGCTTCATAAAAGAAGATTTTCTCGCCCGCGCCGCGGTCGGTGAAGAGTTGTTTGCGCTTGCGGTTGCGGGCGCGGTCGATGACGCCCATCGCAGCATCAAGGATGGTTTGCCTGGAGCGATAATTCTGCTCGAGCAAAATTGTATGCGCATCAGGAAAATCCTGCTCAAAGCGTTGCACGTTGCGCCAGTCTGCGCCGCGCCAGGCGTAAATGGAGTTGTGAACCACCATGCCGTTAGCAATATAGTTGTGCAGGTTTTCCACTTCGAAATCGTGAACAATACCCTGATATGGTTCGCGAGTGACCTCCACGATTTCATCTTCAATGATTATTCCGTTTTTTTCTATGGCAACGATCATGGATGGATGTAACTGGCTCACTGGCATCAAGTTGAACTTCTGAGCGATGGATGATTTGCCCTTGTCGACCAGAAATGCACCTGTGACAATTTCGGCATCGTTTGCCGCTTCACTTAATTTTTGTGCAGAAACCTGGATGTCATCGTATTGCAAGCGGTTAATTCCGACACGCCAATTATTTCTGCTGCGAATGCGCGGGTTATAGCCGAGTGCTTTAAGTTGCCCTGCCAGTTTTGGGTCGCTACTCCATAAGTCCACGCGATGCGCATGCCAAGGAGACTCTTCCGTAATTCGACCATCTCCAAAATATCGCAAGTTGATGATATTGCGAAAAGTTCCTTGCGGGATGTAGTGGGGATAATGTAAATCCATCTCCAAATCAATCATCAACTGATTAGCGTTCGAATCCGTGTCGATATTATTGAACAATTTGTCAATGTATTCCTGCGACATGCGCATTCTGCGACCGCGTACGTGAAAGACAGTGGTCGGTATCCCATAGGATGTGGAGAAATATGCCTCCCAATAATGGGCTTCGTTTCTATCCTTGCACACTTTCAAGACCCACATCTTGGTCGCATTTTCCTGGTTGCTTCGTACCTGAAGCCCGACTTTCAGTGCTTCTCCATCACTGCGCGCATGGGATGCAATTCCAATACGATATCCTTTGTCCTTGCGGTACATTAAATAAACATAGTGCCAGCCAGGATTCATGCCTAATCTTGCAAAGACAATATGATTGGGTGTGGCTTTGATAATATAACCAGCGCTGGTTTTCGCTTTGACCAGATTGCCCTTGTATATCCTTTTGCCAATGTGAGCAACACGAGATTGCATGGTTGAGCCACGTCCGCTTGCAGCCATAACCATGTCACCTTTTTTCAAATCCTCAATTTTCCTATGTCCGCTTGGTGTTTGGATTTTTGTTCCAGAAGGGAAACATTGATCTGGATCGCCCACGCAGAAGATATTCCTATTAAAGGAAGCGAGATGTTTTACCAGTGCATACTGCGCGAGATTCGTATCCTGAAATTCATCCACCAGCACATGGCGAAAACGTTGTGCGTACTTATCGCGCACAGACGGGTTCTCCTCCATCAGGCGCGCGGTGTACATCAACATATCATCGAAGTCCACGGCATTGCTGGCGACGAGTCGCTTTTGATATTCGATGTAGACGCGCTTCACGATCTCATCACGATACGTTTGCGTGGGATAGTCGTCCGCAGTGATCAGCTCATTCTTGGCGCGTGAGATCGCTCCGAGAACGCTGGCGGGGCGATACAATTTCTCATTGATGTTCATTTCACGGATCACGCTCTTGACGATCCGTTCCTGGTCATCGGTATCGAAGATCACAAAATTCGACTGGATGGGAAGATGCTCCACCTCGCGCCGCAGGATGCGTCCACAGATCGAGTGGAAGGTGCCCAGCATGATCCCCTCGATGGCTTGGTCGGGGAGCAGACGTTTGACACGTTCGCCCATTTCCTTGGCGGCTTTGTTGGTGAAGGTGACCGCGAGAATCTGCCACGGGCGGACTCCCTCCACTGCGATCAGATAGGCAATGCGCTGGGTCAGCACCCGCGTCTTTCCGGACCCGGGACCTGCCACCACTAGAACAGGTCCGTTCCCGGCTGTGACCGCGCTTTTTTGTTGAGGATTGAGTTTGTCTAGAAAGTCCATAAGGGAAAATAAAGGCGGGTCATGCGACCCGCCCGGATAAGTCGTGGGCTGTTAGAGTTGCGATGTACAGTTTGGGCATTTTGTGGCTTTGATCGAGATCGTACTGAAGCAGTGCGGACATTCCTTGGTGGTGGGTTCCGCCGCGGGGACCGGTTTCTTCATCCTGTTCGCCGTTCTTACAACAAGGAAGATAACGAAAGCAACAATCAGAAAATCGATCACCGTGTTCAAGAAAAGACCGTAATTGACGGTTGCCGCACCGGCGGTTTTGGCAACTTCCAGGGAATCGTATGTCTTTCCATCAAGCGGGATGAAGAGGTTGGAAAAATCAACGCCTCCCAGCAAACGACCAATGGGAGGCATAAGGACATCATTTACAAAAGATGTGATGATCTTTCCAAATGCTCCACCAATGATGACCGCTACGGCGAGATCAAGAACGTTGCCGCGTGCAACAAAATCACGGAATTCTTTCAACATGACGTTTCCTCCGAATGAATTTTTTGGATATAAACATTCTACCGTCTGGAAAATAGGCTGTCAACGAATTTGCAATATAAGAAACGAATAATCATGAAGAGGGGTCATGTACGAATGTCATCATGCCTTGGTGCTGTAAAAAACAGTTCTTAAGAACTGTTTTTTACGATTTTTTGTGCTTTAAATGCCCCAAACATGCCCTACTGTTGACGCACTTGAAGAATTAGGTATAATTCGGTCTGCTTGGCACTCTAGAACCTTATGTTCTAATACTCCACTTTTGCAAAGGAAATCCGTAGATGCCCGACTTCATTCTTGATGTGCAAGGGCTCGAGACTACTTTTAAAACTCCGGATGGGATCATTCACGCGGTAAATGGTGTTTCATTCGGGTTGAAAAGAGGCGAGACCATTGGTGTTGTTGGTGAAAGTGGATGTGGCAAGAGTGTAACGATGTTGTCAGTGCTGGGCTTGATACCAACTCCTCCAGGGAAGGTTGCAGCGGGGTCAGCTAAATTTTTCGGTAATGATCTCCTCAAAATGTCAAAAGACGAAATACGTGCGGTGCGTGGTGCGCAGATCAGCATGGTCTTCCAGGACCCGATGACTTCCTTGAATCCGGTGCTCACGATCGGCCGTCAATTGGTGGAACCGTTGACATTACATCTCGGCATGACCAAAAATCAGGCATTGGATCGCGCCGCTGAACTTCTTGCCATGGTGGGTATACCAAACCCGAAGGATCGTTTATCAGATTACCCGCATCAGTTCTCCGGCGGGATGCGCCAGCGTGTGATGATCGCAATGGCGCTCTCCTGTTCACCCCAGGTTCTGATCGCTGACGAACCGACCACCGCCCTGGATGTAACGATCCAGGCGCAGATCATGGATCTGGTCAAACGCCTGCGCGATGAACTGGGCATGGCGATCATCTGGATCACACACGACCTTGGAGTGGTGGCCGGGCTGGCGCAGCGTGTGATCGTAATGTATGGCGGTTATATCATTGAAGAAGCGCCGGTCAAGGAATTGTTTGCGAATCCTTCTCACCCCTACACCATCGGCTTGATCGGGAGTCTTCCCCGTGTCGATGAGAGCGAACATAGACGTTTATTCTCCATTGAGGGCATTCCCCCCATGTTGTTCGAAAAATCAAAGCAGTGCCCGTTTGCCCCCCGGTGCAAGTGGGTTATGGATCGTTGCTGGAAAGAGAATCCAGTCCTCGAATCGGTCGCGCCGGAACACCGCGTAGCCTGTTGGGTGGACGTTAAAAAAGAGGGACCGCGCTAATATGACGGAAAATAATGTTTTGCTCCGTGTGAATAATCTTGTAAAACATTTCCCCATCATGCGGGGATTTATCCAAAAGCAGGTTGGAGCCGTGCGCGCGGTGGATGGCATTTCATTTGATGTCAAGCGCGGAGAGACTCTGGGTCTTGTGGGCGAGTCGGGCTGTGGTAAATCCACAACCGGACGCTCGATCCTGCAACTGTATCGCCCGACATCCGGCGAGGTGCTCTTTGATGGTGTGGATCTTGCCAAGACCAAGGGCGAGGATCTTCGAAAGATGCGCCGCAAGATGCAGATGATCTTTCAGGACCCTTATGCAAGTTTGAACCCGCGTATGACGGTCGGCGAGATCGTTGGCGAACCCCTGCTGGTCCATAATATTTCCAATGAGAAGGAAACAAATGAACGGGTCAGGCAGCTGCTTGAACTCGTGAATTTGAACGCTTCCTTTTCCACCCGCTACCCGCACGAATTTTCCGGCGGTCAGCGTCAGCGTATTGGTGTGGCGCGCGCACTGGCACTCCAGCCATCCTTCATTGTTTGTGATGAGCCTATTTCTGCACTGGATGTTTCCATTCAGGCTCAGGTTGTGAACCTGCTCGAGGAACTTCAGGAAAAATTCAACCTGACCTATTTGTTCATTGCCCACGATCTTTCGATGGTGCGTCATATCAGCGACCGTGTCGCGGTGATGTATCTCGGCGTGATCGTTGAATTGACGACACGCGATGAACTCTACGCCCATCCTCTGCATCCGTATGCCCAGGCTTTGCTTTCGGCGGTACCGATCCCGGATCCGGTTGCTGAAGCCACCCGCAAGCGCACGATCCTTGAAGGCGATGTGCCCTCTCCTGCCAACCCGCCATCAGGATGCCGCTTCCGCACTCGTTGCCCCATTGCTGAAGCAGTTTGTGCTGAATCACGCCCCGAGTTTCGCGAGATCAAGCCAGGTCACTTTGTAGCCTGTTTTTTTGCTGAAAGGTTTTTATAGTATGTCACTTTCGAAAGGAGGTGGTTCACACCTGAAGATAATTGATCGATTGCACAAGATATATCGTATCCAAATTCAAACAAATTTTTGTGAGGAGAAGAAAAATGCGTAAACTGTCTGTTTTACTGAGCCTTCTCGTCCTCGCCAGCATGGTCCTTGCGGCCTGTGGTGGCGGTGCGGCGACCGAAGCTCCCGCTCAACCTCAACCTCAGCCGACTGAAGCCCCCGCTCAACCTGAAGCGACTGCAGTCCCCACTGAGCCCGCGATTGAGCATGGAACCCTGCGTGTCAATCTCTCGACTTTCCCGGACATCATTGACCCGCAGAAGTCCTCGTTCGTGAACGAAATTGCTCATCTCAACAAGATCTATGAAGGTCTGACCAAGTTCAATGCAAAACTGGAAACCATCCCAGGCGCCGCTGAGAGTTGGGAATTCAATTCTGATGGTAGTGTGTTGACCTTCACCCTGCGCGATGGATTGACCTACAGTGACGGCTCCCTGCTTAACGCTGAGCGCTTTGCCTATTCACTGACCCGCAACATCGATCCCACCACCGCTGGTGAGTATGCCGCGATCACCGACGAGATCAATGGTGCTCCCGCATGGCGTGGTTGTGGTGAAGATGCCGCCGCTTGTGATGCTGCCAAGGCCGTGGTCGTTGAGAGCCTCAAGGCTTCCCATGCCGATGGCGCCGCCTGCACCGGCTATGACGATGCTGCCTGCAACACCTTTACGGTAACCCTTTCCAAGCCTGCTCCCTACTTCCCCACCGTTTTGGCGTTGTGGGTTGGTTATCCTGCCAAGCAGGAGAACATTGAAGCCGGTGGCGATACCTGGTGGATGGACCCCGAATATCAGATTGGTAATGGTCCCTGGATTTTGTCCGAACTGGATCCGGGTGTCACCGGCAAGTTCGTCTCCAACCCAGCCTACTGGGGTGGCGAACCGTACTATGATATCGAGTTCTCCTATATCACCGATGGCGCCGTGCAATTCGAAGCCTACAAGAACAATGAGTTCGATGTGATTCTTTACGGTGGTGACGATGTTGCCTCCATCGAGGCAGATCCTGAGTTGTCAGCTCAGAACACTGTATATCCTGGCTCCTGCACGATCGCGATCATGTTCCACCAGCTCAAAGCCCCCTTCACCGACAAGAAGGTCCGCGAAGCGTTCGCCTATGCTCTCGACCGTGATGCGTGGGTTGCCGATGTAGACAGCAACACATCCCTGCCGACCCTGACCTGGATTCCTCGCGGATTCCCTGGATACAAGGATGGCGAAACCCGCTATGGTTACGATCCCGAGAAGGCCCGCGCAGCCATTGCTGAATCCTCCTATGGCTCTGTTGAAGCTCTTCCTGAGATCGACGTCACCTTTGGTGACAGCGCCCGTAACCGCGTCCGCCACGAGTGGCTCGTCGCCAAGTGGAAGGAAGTCTTCGGTGAAGGCCTCAAGGTTAAACTCAACCCTGTTGAGCCCACCACCTACACTGCTCTGACCAAGGATATCGAGACATCCCCGATGGTGTACCGCCTCGGTTGGTGTGCAGACTATCCCGATCCTCAGAACTGGTTGAGTGTCTATTGGAAGACCGGTGGCTTTGGTGAGCGCATTGGTTACTCGAACCCCGAGTTTGATGCTCTGGTCAACGCCGCGGATGTTGAGCTCGACCCGGCCAAGCGCGCTGATCTGTATGCCCAGGCGCAGGATCTGCTGATCGATGATGCCGCTGTGGCAATGATGTACAACACCAAGAATACATATCTGGTGAAGCCATGGGTCAAGGGATGGATTGCCAGCCCGCAGGATTCTTCATATCCTGGCGATATGGAACCGACCTCGATCTACATCGACGTTGCATCCATTCCACAGTAGTCCGTAGAGTTTAGAATTTTGCTGGCGGGCGGAAACCCGCCCGCCAGCAACTCCTGTCCTCCTGAATGGAAGGAATTTAAAAATGGCAGCATATATAGTCAAACGTTTATTGTGGCTTATCCCGGTTTTGTTGGTTGTATCAGTGATCACGTTCATCCTGATGCACAATACGCCTGGCGGTCCCTGGGACCGCAATCTCGAAGCGCGTCAGGTTGATAAGAACACTCAGGCATTATTGAACGAATATTATGGCCTTAATAAACCGCTCTGGCGGCAATATGTTGCCTATGTGATCGGCGATTGGGATAAGGAAGGCAAATTTGTCTGGGGGCTGGTCGCCGGTAACATGGGACCATCCTATCGCCAGCGCGGGCGCACTGTTCAGGATATTCTTTTCGACCCACCCAAGGGTAAAAACTCCTGGGAAAGTCGCTGGGGCTACTCTGCCCGACTGGGTCTGTTCTCCCTTGGCATTGCGATCTTTGTCGGCATACCGATTGGTATTTTCGCAGCGCTTGGGCAAAACACCTGGCGTGATTATCTGGGGCTGTTCATCGCCACTGGCGGCATCTCTGTTCCAAGTTTTGTGATGGGTATCATCCTGATCATCGTCTTTGGTTCCTGGCTGGGATGGATCAACATTGTCACGAAGGAATGGGATAAGATAGGGGTTTGGATCGTCCCGGCTTTGGTGCTTGGTTTCAACACGACAGCTTACACTGCCCGCTTGACGCGTTCCTCGATGCTCGAAGTGATGCGCCAGGATTATGTCCGCACCGCGCGGGCGAAAGGGTTGGCTGAGCGGGTTGTCATATTTATTCACATGCTCAAGAATGCGATGATCCCGGTTGTCACCATCCTGGGTCCCGCCCTGGCTGGGTTGGTCACGGGCTCCTTCATCATCGAAACCATGTTCGGCTTTCCCGGTCTGGGACGTGCATACATAACTGCCATCAGCCAACGGGATTATTCGATGATCCTGGGCACCACCATCTTCTATGCCATTCTGGTCGCCCTGGCAAACCTGAGTGTGGACCTGGTATACGCGCTTATTGATCCCCGGATCAAACTTCACGATTGAGAGGTGTTGACATGACCACCAACAACCAACCAGCAAGTGCAAAAGGGGTGACGCTCGGACTGGCAAGTAATGCCCCGAGCCATAGTTTGGGTTATGATGCCTGGCAGCGTTTGATACGCAATAAAGCATCTGTGACAGGCATGATCATTATTGCCTTGTTTGCTTTGGTTGCCATTTTTGCTCCGGTATTGGCGCCTCATAACCCCATTGAGATCATTTCCGGTCAAAAATATCTGCCGCCTGTCTGGGTGGAGGATTATAACGGTAAGGCAGGTCAAAAAGAGAACCTTCTGGGAACAGATACACTTGGTCGTGATGTATTGAGCCGGCTGATCTACGGTGCGCGTGTTTCCATGGTGGTGGGGCTGGTTCCAACCTCCATTATCGTCATTGTTGGCGTTATCGTGGGAATGATCGCCGGTTATACCGGGGGCAGGGTTGATAACCTGCTTATGCGTCTCACTGATGTCGTGTACGCTTTCCCAGACCTGTTGTTTTTCATCATTGTCATGGTGTCCCTGAGAGATACGTTTCTTGGGCAGTTGCTGAACGGTGCGTTGTTGCTCTTTGCCGCGCTGGCGATCGTGAGTTGGGTTGGTGTGGCGCGTCTTATTCGCGGGCAGGTTCTTTCTCTCAAGGAAAAGGAATTCGTGGAAGCCGCCCGTTGCATTGGCGCAAAAGACCTGCACATCATGTTCAAGCATATCCTTCCCAACAGCCTTGGCCCCCTGATCGTCAGTATTGCCTTTCTGATCCCTGGAGCGATCATCACAGAGGCGATCCTTGGGTATCTGGGTTTGGGGCTGCGTCCTTCCTCAAATCCGAATGACGTTTTTATCACCAGTTGGGGTTCGCTGTTGCTGGATGGACAGGGCGCGATCAATGCCCAGCCCTATCTGCTTCTGGCGCCTGCCATTTGTGTGGCGCTGGTGGTGCTTGCCTTCACCTTCCTCGGCGATGGTTTGCGCGACGCCCTCGATCCTCGCATGCGCGGCACGCAATAAACCACGAACCCGCTTGCTTGATTTGATAAGATACGATAGGATTCAGGTCAACCCTGAATCCTGTCTTTTTTATTAGGAGAGATCCACATGGTGCGCAATCGTCATACTGTTTTGATTTTGCTTATTGCCATATCCATGATCCTTCCAGCCTGCACACCGCAGGAAACGGAAATCCCCGTCATTCCCCAGGTCCCCACAGAGACTCCCCCGCCTCTCTCCACGCCGACACCTGCCTCGCGTTCCCTAACGATATGTCTCGGCGATGAGCCGGATACCCTGTATCCCTACGGCGGATTGAACTCCGCCGCGCGAAGCGTACTCTCCGCCATCTACGACGGGCCGATGGATATTGTCGAATACGGATACGAGCCCGTTATTCTCGAAAAAATCCCGAGCATCGAGGACGGCGACGCACAGATCGCGGCAGTCACCATCAATGCAGGCGATCAGGTCATGGATATCAGAGGTGATCTTGTCAGCCTGACAGCCGGGGTAAAAGTCCGGCCGAGCGAATGTCGCGGCGATGACTGTATCGTCACATACGATGGTTCGAGCAGTTTGAAAATGGACCAGATGGTCGTCACATTTACGATGCTCGAAGGATTGTTATGGTCTGATGGCACACCGGTCACTGCAGATGATTCGGTCTATTCCTATGAACTCGCCTCGAACAACGCCACACCGGTTTCGAAATTCCTGATAGACCGCACACAGACCTACGAAGCCGCGGACGAGCAGACCATTCAGTGGTGGGGGATGCCCGGCTTCATCGACCCCGATTATTACACCAATTTCTGGATGCCCCTGCCCAGACATGCATGGGAGGCATTCTCCGCTGCGGAACTTCTTCAAGCCGAAGTTTCCTCGAAACTGCCTCTTGGCTGGGGTGCCTATATCATCAAGGAATGGAAGGCTGGCGAAAGCATTCACCTTATAAAGAATCTTAATTACTTCCGCGCCGATAGCGGACTTCCCAAATTCGACGAACTCACATTCCTGATCATGACCGATGCCAATGCCGCGCTGACCGCCCTCACAGACGGAACATGCGACCTGCTCGACCCCTCCGTTCGATTGGATGGACAGGTGGGACTGCTGCAAAAAATGCAGGAGGAAGACCAGGCGAAATTATTGACCGCGCAAACCAGTACCATGGAATGGCTTGGCATTGGAATTTTCCCGGCATCATACGACAACGGCTACAACGCCTCAGCCAAACAGGATCGTCCGGATATCTTTGCCGATGCCCGCACACGCCAGGCAATTGCCCTGTGCCTTGACCGTCAAAAAGTTGTGGACACTGTTCTCTTCGGTCTTTCACAGGTTCCTGATACCTACCTGCCGCCCGATCATCCATTGCATAATGGAAATATTCAAACCTACAAGTTCAACCCCATTTCCGGGAACCAGATCCTCCAGCAGGTTGGCTGGCACGACCACGATGGCGACCCATCCACCCCGCGTCAGTCATTAGGTGTCACGAACGTTCCCAATGGCACTCCGCTCCTCCTCAACTACGTCACATCCTCCGCAACGCAACGGCGTCAGGTGACAGACATCTTCACCCAATCCCTCGCTCAATGCGGTATCGGCTTGAACCCGATCTACGACACCGCGGTTGACCTGTACGCGCCGGGACCCACTGGTCCGCTCTTCGGTCGCCAGTTCGATCTCGCCGAATACTCCATCGGTGTCAACAGCCTCGAACCGCAATGCGGCTGGTTCACCGCACCGCAGATACCCGCCGAAGCCAACAGTTGGGTCGGCACCAACATTAGCGGCTACAAGAATCCCACATTCGATTCTGCCTGTCAGCAGGCGCTCCAATCCCTGCCCAATGAACCGGATTACGCGCTGCATCAGGAAGCACAGGCGATCTTCGCGTCGGACATTCCATCCATACCACTGTATCTGCGTCTCAAGGTTGCCGCCTCGCGTCCCGATTTTTGTGGATTTTCACTTGACCCATCCTCGCCGTATTCTCTGGCGGGAATTGAAGAATTCGATTACGGATCTTCCTGCGCGCCCTAAACAGACTCACCCGCTCCTTCGAAGCCCGGGGTTGTTACCATTATGGAATCTTTTTTTCACCTCGACCTGTTCCACGAGGTCGTATCCTTTTCTGTGTTTGATGCGGTATCCCGCTTGATGAAATTTTGCTATAATGCAATCATTCCTAAAACTTGGAGAAACCTGCAATGAGCAACAGCAAACCTTTGTTGGAAGTGAAGGGTCTCAAGACATACTTTTATACCGAAGATGGTGTTGTTCGTGCAGTGGATGGTGTGAACTTCGAAGTCTATCCCGGTGAAGTGCTGGGGTTGGTGGGTGAATCCGGCTGCGGCAAGAGTGTCACATCGCTCTCGATCATGCGGCTTATCTCCAAGCCGGGAAAAGTGGATGCGGGGGAGATATTATTGGATGGCGAAGACCTGTTGAAATTACCGGAAGATGAAATGATCAAGGTGCGCGGCAACCGCATCTCGATGATCTTTCAACAGCCGCAGACCGCGCTGAATCCCGTGTTCAAAGTAGGCGACCAGCTTGCTGAAGTGTTGAACGTCCATCAGGATATGGGGAAGGAGGCTGGTTGGAATCGCGCAGTGGCGTTGCTCAAAATGGTGGGCGTACCCGATCCTGAAAGACGCGTGGAGGCATATCCGCATGAACTATCGGGTGGCATGGCACAACGTGTCATGATCGCGATGGCGCTCGCCTGTGTGCCCGAACTGTTGATCGCGGATGAGCCCACCACGGCGTTGGATGTGACCATTCAGGCGCAGATCCTCGACCTGATGCGCGACATGCGCAAGGAGATGGGCACCTCGGTCATTCTTATCACACATGATCTCGGTGTCGTCGCGGAAATGGCGGATCGTGTTGCGGTTATGTACGCGGGCGAGATCGTTGAGCAAACGGATGTGCAGGTGTTGTTCGATGAACCGATGCATCCGTATACACAGGGGTTGATAGGCTCGATCCCTGTCCTCGGCGAGATCAAGGACAAATTGGATGTCATCCCCGGTTCGGTGCCGAACCTCGTCAACCTGCCGCCAGGATGCCGCTTTGCGCCGCGCTGCCAGGCGCGTTTCAAACATGGGTTGAGCATCTGCACGGTGCAGGAACCTGACCTGGAGGATATCAAGCCCGGACACAAGGTGCGGTGCTGGCTGTATCAGAACGCGGAGGGTCATACCGCTCCGCTTAAAGTAAGCTGATCCCCTTTTTGGAGTATTGAAGAACATGGAACAGAATACGTACAATAAAGGGGAGACCCTTGTAGAAGTAAACCATCTGGTCAAATATTTTCCTGTGAGGGCGGGGTTGTTACAACGCGTTGTCAATCAGGTCAAGGCTGTGGATGATGTCAGCTTTGTGGTGAAGAAGGGCGAGACGCTCGGGTTGGTGGGTGAATCGGGCTGCGGCAAGACCACGGTCGGACGTTCGATGTTGCGCCTGATCGAACCGACCTCGGGTGAGGTCCACTTTGAGGGCAAGGATGTGCTTGCCTTGAAGGGTAGGGAATTGAAGGCTGTCCGCCGCGATATGCAGATCATCTTTCAGGACCCGTATGCCTCGCTCGACCCGCGTGTGCCGATCGGCGAGTCGATCATGGAGGGTTTGCACATCCACAGGATCGGCACACCCAAGGAACGCATGGATATCATGATGGAGACTCTCAAAAAAGTGGGTCTCGAAGATTATCATGCGCGCCGTTACCCGCATGAATTTTCCGGCGGTCAAAGACAGCGCATCGGCATTGCGCGCGCGCTGGCTTTGCGACCAAGTTTCATCATCTGTGACGAGCCCGTCTCTGCGCTGGATGTTTCCATTCAGTCGCAGGTTCTCAACATCCTCAAGGATCTGCAGATCGAGTTTGGGCTGACCTATCTGTTCATTGCCCACAACCTCTCTGTGGTGGAGCATGTGTCGGACCGTGTCGCCGTGATGTATCTTGGCAAGATGGTCGAATTGACCTCGCGCGATGAGTTGTATCGCAAACCGATGCATCCTTATACACAGGCGTTGATGTCCGCCATCCCTGTGCCCAACCCGCGCCTGAAGAGACAACGAATTGTGTTGAAAGGTGATGTGCCCAGCCCGCTCAACCCGCCGAAGGGCTGCCGCTTCCACCCGCGTTGCCCGGTGGCGATCGAAAAGTGCTCGCAGGAGGAACCGGAATTCCTGGAAGTGTCCCCGGATCATTGGGTGGCTTGCTGGCTGGCAAAGTGAGATTATTAAAAGACCATGGCAGTTCCCTGCGTTCTTCTTGTTGACGACCAGCGCGATATCGTCCGTTTGCTCCACTCGACCCTGCAAACGCTCGGTCACCAGATGGATATTGTAGACGCGCCTTCGGGCGAAGAGGCACTGCTCGAAGCCTCGCGCCGCAAGGTTGATCTTCTGGTGGCTGATTACCTTTTGCCGGGTATCTCCGGTGTGGAGTTGATGCGCAAGATACGCGTCCGCAACCCGGAGATGAAGGTGATCTTCATTTCAGGCATGACCGAACGCAAGGCACGCGACGAAATGCTGGGGGCGGGCGCGGTTGCCATTTTCGACAAACCCATCCCGCTGGCTGATTTTTTGGACGCGGTCGAACGAAGCCTGGGACTGGTACGCACGATCTTTCCGCCCGAATCAGGCAAGGAAGTCGAGGAGCACCGTCAGTCGCTTTCAGAACTTCTGGGAGGTTTTCGCCAGAAGATCAAGGCGGACGCGGTCTTCCTCATCAGTGACCGCGGACGAGTGCTTGCCCGCGCCGGAGATCTGTACGACAGCAGTATGGAAGTTTCCATGCTCTCCGCGCTGATGGGTATCTACAGCGCCAGCCTCAAGGTGTCGCGTTTTATCCGCCAGGAACACCTGGATAATTATCATGTTTTCCGCGGCGGCGATCATGACCTGCTCCTCATCCCGGTGGATGCCGCCCATGCCCTGCTTCTGGCCGGGAAGGGGCTTGCCAACTCGGACCGCATTTTGCAAACGGTGGAGGGCATGTTGTTTGTGCGCGGTGATGTGGCGAACGTTCTGCAGTCGCTGGGGGTTTCACCCGCGGTTGTTACAACGGAACCAGCCAGCTCTTCGAGCGAAGCGGGCGTTTCGATGCCGATGATGTTCGAAGCTGAGGAGCCCGAACCCGAAGTAGACCTGGCCGTGTTGTTCGCGTCCGCTGGAAAGAAATCCAAAGTGAAGGATCTCGATGCATTTTGGGATGATGCAGTGGAGAAGACGGCGAACATCCCGACTAATCCGGATGTGATCACATTCGATGAGGCTCGCAAGCTGGGTTTGAGCCCTGGCAAGGGTGAAACCATCCCGCTTCGTCAGACCGGCTCGCTCAAAAAGAAGTGACATTGCCCGTTAATCCTGTGATACAATGTCCGCCGTACAGGGGCGTGGTGCAAGGGCAGCACACCAGCCTTTGGAGCTGTGGATCTTGGTTCGAATCCAGGCGCCCCTGCCAATTCCCGCGAAGGCGGGGCTTATTTTCTAAAACAGGCTTCGCTTGCAAACGCGGTGAGCCTGTTTTTGTTTCCCCCGATGCAGGGGCATAGGAGTTCTATGAAAATTACTGCTGTTCTGCTGGCGGCGGGTCAGGGCACCCGCATGAAATCATCACTGCCGAAGGTGCTGCATCCCTTATGCGGCAAGCCGATGCTGTGGCATGTGCTCGAGGCATTGAAGTCTGCCGCGACCGAGAAACCCGTGGTCGTGGTGGGACACGGCGCCGAGGATGTGACGAAGTATCTCGGCGATTCCGCGCAGACCGTTTTGCAGGAACCACAACTCGGTACGGGACATGCCGCCATGCAAGCCGAGTCTTTGCTCAGAGATAAAACAGATTACGTCATTGTGACCTATGCGGATATGCCTCTCTTGCGCGGCGAGACCTTCCAGCGACTCGTGGAAACGCAGCGCCTCAACCCCGGACCCTTCAGCCTGTTGACCGTTATCGCAGAGGATCCGCGCGGCTTCGGGCGGATCGTGCGAAAAGCCGATGGGACGGTAGAGTCCATCGTCGAGGAATATGTCGCCACGCCTGAACAGCAGAAGATCAAGGAATTGAACGTCGGCGCGTATTGCTTCAAAGCGGACTGGTTGTGGGATGCGTTGCATCGCATCAAGAAGAACCCGAAGAAGGGTGAATATTATCTGACAGACATTGTTGAGATAGCTGTGAAAGACAACCTGCCTGTGCAGGCGGTAGTGCACGATGACTTTATCGAGACGATCGGCATCAACTCGCGCGTCCATTTGAGTGAAGCGGAAGCCGCCATGCGCCTGCGGATCAACCGCGAACATATGCTCAACGGTGTTTCCATGACGGACCCCGCCTCCACGTATATCGAAGCGGGCGTAAAGATCGGCAAGGATACGACCATACTGCCGAACACATACATTCACGGGAAGACCGAGATTGGTGAAGGGAATGTGATCGGGCCCAATTCGATCATCCGTGATACAAAGATCGGGAATCACTGCAAGATCCTTGCCTCCGTGCTGGAAGGCGCGGTGCTCGAAGATGACGTGGATATGGGTCCGTTCGCGCGTCTGCGAAAGGGTGCGCATCTCAAGAGTCATGTTCATATGGGGAATTTCGGTGAAGTGAAAGATTCAACCCTTCACGAAGGCGTGAAGATGGGACACTTTTCCTACATCGGCAACGCGAACATCGGCAGGAATACGAATATCGGCGCGGGGACGATCACCTGCAATTACGATGGCGAGAAGAAACATCCCACTGAAATTGGCGAAGATGCCTTCATTGGATCTGATACCATGCTGGTCGCCCCGATCAAACTCGGCGACGGCGCTCGTACTGGGGCGGGTGCAATCGTTACAAAGAATGTTCCTGAAGATACGCTCGTAGTCGGTATGCCCGCACGTGCCATCCGAAAAGTGGAAAGAAAGAACAAGAAAGGATAATGTCATTGCGAGGGTCGAGACGCGAAAGCGTCGAAATCCCGAAGCAATCTCCCATTTACGAAGAGATTGCTTCGTCGCCCAAAGTGCTCCTCGCAATGACGGTTAAATTCCATGTCCATTACCAAACAGGAAAAACAGTCCCTCATCGATCTGGCAAATACAGCACGTGAACGTGCTTATGCTCCCTATTCCAACTACGCCGTTGGCTCCGCCCTGCGCACGAAGAGCGGGCATATTTACACCGGCGTCAATATCGAGAATGCCGCGTATCCGCATACGATGTGCGCAGAACGTGTGGCGATCTTCAAGGCCGTCTCGGAGGGTGAGAAGGAATTCGAGGTCATCTCTGTGGTGACAGATAACGGCGGCTCACCGTGCGGTGGATGCCGTCAGGTACTCGCCGAATTTGGACTCGATACCATCGTCCTCATGGCAGATAAAAACGGCACCTTGGTCAAAGAGACGACCGCGAGAGAATTGTTGCCGGAAGCCTTCACGCCGGCGAAGTTAATTAAGTAGACAAGGAAACAAGTAGACAGGTACACACGTGGTTACGTGTTTCCTTGTCTACCTGTATACTTCCCCATGCCTGAAACCAAATTCCGTTCCTTTCGTGTGGATGCAGTTGTGCTTCGTCACAGCGATTATGGCGAAGCCGACCGCTTGTTGACCCTTTACACGCGTCAACTGGGCAAGACGCGCGTCATCGCCAAGGGCGCGCGCAAGATCGCCTCCCGTAAAGCCGGGCATATCGAACCGTTCACACACGTCAAGATGCAACTCTCCAAGGGACGTGATATGCTCATTCTCACGCAAGCCGATACGGTGGATGCCTATCTTCCGTTGCGCGAGGACTTGATCCTCACCAGTCAGGCATCGTACGTGATGGAGTTGCTGGACCGCTTCACCTACGAAGACGAGACCGAGAACGTATCCACGTTCCGTTTGTTGACGGATACCCTCGCCCGCCTCGCTTCCAAAGCGGACCCTTGGCTGGTCATCCGTTTTTATGAGATGCGCCTGCTCGATTACCTGGGCTTTCGCCCCCAGCTTTTCGAGTGTGCCAACTGCGGGCGCGAGATCAAACCCGAAGACCAGTTCTTTTCGTTCAGCGCGGGCGGGGTCATTTGTCCGCGTTGCGCGCAGGGATTGAAGAACCTGCACAATATTTCCATCGAAGCCTTGAAATATTTGCGCCACTTCCAACGCAGCAGTTATGCCGAAGCAACGCGCGCCCGACCAGCCCTCGATGTTCAGCAAGAGACCGAAACCCTCATGCAGGGATATTTCACATATCTGCTTGAGCGTGAATTGAACACCCCCGGCTTTTTGAAAAAGATCAAAGAGTAGACGTGACTCGCTCGGAGTTTTGTCTTACGAGCTTTTTGCCACGGATTACACGGATAATCACGGATTATTTAATCAGTGTAAATCCGTGGCTGAGTTCTTAAGTTTGGGGTTATTTATGTCTGTGGTTGGGGCATTCTTCTTCCCCAATTCAACACAAAGATCCACGCCACAACAATAACGATTGGTTTCAAGATCCTCCACAAGAGGACCTGGAACCATTTCCATTTTAGGGGATAAATGATGTAGGTGATGAACCAGCGTGCGATGAGTGTTTGCCCCAGCGGACTCATCAACACGCGAGTCTTATATTTACGAAACGAGAAATCATTTCGTTGGAATGCGTCTTTGATGGCGCGCGCCGCGAGATTGCCGTATCCCAGCGCGATGCTGATACCCTCGCCGAAGATCGAGTCCGCGCCGATGGCATCGCCCACCAATAAAACTCCTGGAACAGACATCGGGTTATCCGGGCTGAACCAGCGGATGGGATGTCCCTTGATCTCGTAATCGTCCAGATCGAATCCGTGACGTTCCATTTCTTGTGCAAGCGTCTCTTTTAATTGTGGGCGATTTTCGTTCGAGAGAAGATTCGTGTCGTAGATTCCCCAGCACCGCATGGATTCGCCTTTGATCTGTGTGGGGAAGTCCCAGACGTATCCGGCAATGTTGTTGGGAACGGGGAAGAAATCGAAGAAAGCCCCCTCCCGTCCTCCCCCAAATCCGTAGGAATTGGGGGAGGTGCCCGCAGGGCGGTGGGGGTCGGTTGGAGTAATCACCTCCAAAACCCGCGCGGTGTAAACGGGTGCATTGGGGAAAATGCATCGACGCGTGACCCCGTTCGAGCCATCGGCACCGACGACCACTTGCGCGTGGAAGTTTCCTTGATCTGTTTCAACAAGTACACCATTTTTTGGCGGAAGAATATTTTTTACAGTCACCCCCTCCCGAATCTCGATTCCCAAACCCCGAACCTTTTGTGCCAGCCAGTTGTCGAACTCATCGCGGCGGATGACCCGCAAGGCATGTCGTTTTGGGATACGGATATTCAGTCCCTTCGCTTCAAAATCAAAATGGATGTTCTCCACATCCACGTGCGGGACTTCGCTGACGTCAAGTCCGAGGCGTTGGAGGATGATCTCGGCGTCGAGGCTGAGTCCGCCCGCGCAAAGTTTGAGACGGGGGTAACGCGCTTTTTCGAGAATCAGGATGCGGGTAGAAAGATGCGGAGCAGTCCGCTGTAAATGCAAGGCGGTGGAGAGTCCGCTTGGACCTCCACCGATGATGACTACATCGTGATCCATGCCAGGAATTTACGCGTATGTGCCGGACCAGGTCTCGAACTGCCTGCCTGCGCGTTCGCCGTCCTTGTAAAAGGCGAGATAGGTGAGCGTTTGATACGGGACGAATTTTTGCTGCTTTGGATCCTTGGCGGCAAGGTCGAAATAGGTGTGCCAGGTTCCAGAGTTGAAGTAGATCTGGTCGTTCTCTTCAAACGGCTCGCCACTTGAATCAAGTGAGATGACCTCATGATGGTGAGTGTGTCCGTAAATAATGTACTTGGCGGTCTTGTTGATGAACGCAGGTTCCTCCAGCGCATGTTCGGCAAAAGAGCGCTCGCCGTCGGAGACTTTGTTGCGTATCCATAAGACGAGATCGTTGAGAGTTTCGAAGGATGTGCCTTTTGCGATCTTGATGGCGATTTCCATGGCGTCAACCGTATCGAGCACGAACGGTTTATCCTGCGCACGGACAGCGGGGAGTTGGAGGAACTCTTCGCAAATATCATCCCACACTTTTTTGAGTTCGGACTCAAGAGTAGCGTCTCCTACGTACCGTTTGAGCTGGCCGCTGACCCAAAGGGACGTTGCCAGCGCCGGGCGGACGTTCGTAAGCCTGCGCAGGCTGTCGATCAGTCCCTTGGGTAACTTGTCACCGAAGTGCTGTTGGACCGCGACCGGGTAACGGTTGAGCACTTCCATGGTGAACACATCGCCGAGGGCGGAATAGTCGCGTCCTTCCTTGGGGTTGAAGTTGAAATGGTCGAAATAATCGCCGTGACGGCAAAAGACCTTGTATCCTTCCAGTATCTCGCGGAGTTCGGGGTATTCGTTCAGATCGAATGGGAAGTTATCCACCGGGTTGCTCAGCCCCAGCGAGTCGATCAAGGTCTTGCGGATCTCATCGTAGGCAGGACCTTTGAGATGATAGTACCAGTCATGGTTGCCCACCATGTAATAGCTGTGCACTTTGATCTGAACGCGTTCCTTTGAGTCGTGGTCCGGTTCACCGCGCGCGTTCGCGGGCGGGATCGTTAACGTCTCTCCGGTTGCGAAACGCCTCAGCACCTCAATCGACTCTTTGTTTTCATTGATGATGGCTTGTGTGGTTTGTGCGAGTTTGGCTGAAAAAAGCGGACTGGTGAAACTGGTCCAGGGTCGGGTGTAGCCGACCGCGGTGGGCGCGGTATCAAGCCAGAGCGTGGAGTGAAGCGGGTCGAGGATGTCGCCCATCAATAACAGGTCGAGGCTTTCGATGGGCTTGTAGGTCCCATCGCTGCGGAAGGATGCGAAGTACGCTGTTTCACGCAGGCGGTTTGCAAATAAATGGAATGCGTTGGCGGGGATGGAACTGGCGGTGGAGCCGTCCCCAAGATGAAGGTCACTGACAACGACGAGCATGGCGATCCTCCTCTCTGATGATCAACGATGGTGTGTATTATAGCCCGAATGTTTACATGATTTGTATTAATTTGGATTGACAATGGATAAGTGTGAATATTGACGTATAATTTTTCCATCCCCTTTGATGCCGGGAAGATAATGCTCCAGCCAAACCGTCCTCTCAAGGTCTTTCTTTATCATGGTGCCGGGAACCCTCATGCGGTTCGCGCCCTTGGCTCACGCCTCGTCGATGACGGGGTCGATGTAACATTGTTTGATAATGAGAGGTCTTCTTTGCCTGCTGTTGCGGCGGTTGCCGACCGGATCAGGGAAACTGCACTTCGCACGGCAATACGGGAAAGCGATATAGTGCTGATCTGTCTTTCCAGTGAATCGATACAGGTTGAGCAGTCGAAAGAGATCGAATTTGTTTCTGCCGCGGTGGTGGAAAAAACGCAGGGGGAATTGTTCGTGACACCAGTGTGTTTCGAGAAATGCGATGTGCCTGATGTCCTGAAAAGATGGCAGGCGGTGGATCTGTTCGAGGAGACGGGCTACGAAAGATTGATGCAGGCGCTGAAGTTGCGTGCCGACAAGCTCGGTGTAGTGTTGGAGCCGAACATGGATTGGCCTATTCCATTTCAGTGGGATGAGGAAAAAAGCGATGCTTCTCAAGAAAGAGAGCAGGATTCCAGGATCACGTTCCTGACGACGGTGGTGGTGGTGCTCGTGATCGCTCTTTTGATGCTTTGGGGTCTTCCCGGGATTTTCAAATCGGCATTCAAAACGGCGGTCCCGGTGGAGGTCATGGTGGAAAATTCGACACAGCGCGCGCTTGAACAATCCATGAACCGCTCCATGACCCAGACTGCCCTGGCGCAAATCGCCCGGCTGCCCATCACTCAAACCGCCGCGGCGGAGGGGACACTTCAAAATCCGGCAACCCCCACCATTCAGTTCCCCACGATCATTGCCCTGCCCACGGAGCTCATCGACCCCGGAAATATAAAAATGGTCTATGTGCCCGGGGATAATATTGTGATCGGTAATGAAAATGACAGTACGGGGGTAAACCCCGCCCATACGATCTATATCGAGCCGTTTTATATCGATAAATACGAAGTAACGAATGTGTTCTATCACCTGTGCGCGGAGGCCGGTGGATGCGAACCGCCAAAGAATATCGATTCTCAAATACGCCCTGTGTATTATGGGAACATCGAGTTCAATGAGTACCCTGTGGTCAATGTGACCTGGCTCATGGCGAAACAATATTGCGAATGGCGCGGCGCGCGCCTGCCAACCGAAGCCGAATGGGAAAAGGCGGCACGCTCCATCGACGGGCGAAACTATCCCTGGGGTGATGGACCTAGTTGTTCATTTGCCAATTATGCGGATGCCGGCGGGGTCTGTGTTGGCGATACAACTGCCATTGGCATATATATAGACGGGCGGAGCCTGTATGGAGCGTTCGATATGTCGGGCAATGTCTCGGAATGGGTCAATAGTTTGTATTGGACCTATCCGTACTTGCCAACGGACGGGCGTGAAGATACAACTTCAACCGGTTTGCGTGTGGTGCGCGGCGGAAGTTGGATGTCTCCATTGGAGGAGATCACAACGTATTATCGTCTCGGTGTTGACCCCTCCACGTATGATCTGAATACCGGTTTCCGGTGTGCACGTGACGCCGACTTATGATCGTTTAAATTAAAAAACCCATCAACGGATCGCGATATTTACAGGAGGCAGTGATGGCTCGTAAAATCTTTGCATGGACGCTGATCGTCCCAAGTTCTATATTCCTGCTGTTAAGCGTGGCGGGCATTGCGGCGGCATGGTTCTATAATGAGCCGTTGACGCGCGAAGCGACCAGCCAACTCACGGCGATCGACAACGAACTCTCGCTTGCCCAATCCACGCTGGGCTCTTCGCGGGTCGAACTCGAACGTGCCCTGCGCATCGTGGACGCGACCGAGAAGGTGCTCGAAAAACTCGCCGAGCAATCCACCAGCGCGGAAAATATTCTGGATGGCATTCAAAGCACAATCGACGACAAACTGCTCCCCGAGTTGAAAACAACGCGTGAACGTATCACCACCGCGCGCGCAGCATTGGAGAGTCTGCAATCGGTGCTCGAAGGAATCAGCAACTTCCTTCCCGGCGTGGACATGGGCGCGCCCGGAAAAATCGTGACCGACCTGATCGATTCCACCAAATCAATGGATGCGGAGATCGCGAATGCGGAGGAGATCGCCAGGCAGGCTTCGACCTTCGTCGGTGATACATCCTATCTGCTGGGCGGTGACCTGACCGAGACGCGCGCAAGCTTGCAAAACTTCCTTGCGGCGATCAAGGAATACGAACAAAAGGTGACGGATTGGCGCGCGCAGGTCGCGGACCTGATCGAAAAACTTCCCGCATGGATCGACCGTGCTTCGATGGGGCTGACGTTCTTCCTGCTCTGGTTCGGTCTTTCCCAGTTCGGCCTGTTCCTGCATGGACGCATGATCCTGCGCGGAGAGGATCCACTGGATGTGCTACGCTCCTGAAATGGGGAAACGGCTTGACTTAGAACGTATGTTCTAGTAAACTCTTCCCGTCATGTCCAATTCGCGCAAGAAAGATTCTTCACGGATCGGCTCACAGCAGACAAAAAAATACTTTCACATCCTGGATAGTCCTCTACATCTTGTCCATCGAAAAACACCCAGCCTCCAGGAGAACCTTTCCAATAAGAAACCCCTTGCTCTGACTGGTCGCCGATCGAGTGACACCGATCAAATGGAACTCTATGATCGCTGGCTTTCCCTGTCACCGCGTGAACAGGAGGCCACGTTCCTGACCTGCATGGGCTACAAGAACCAGCAGATCGCCTTTCAAATGAATGTTTCAACGGCAACGGTTAAATCATATCTGCAAAATGTATTTTACAAGATCGGTGTGCGCAGCAAGACGGAGCTGCGCCTGAAATTCGTCAACTTCGATTTCAAGCGTTATACCTTCCGCCATCCATAGCTCTGACTGTAATTCACATCCAATATCTGTCACATCCCTGTGGCTACCCCCCAACGGACACCACCCCGTGGGGGTTTTTATTTTTTCCATCCCGATGTATTCTCGGCATATGAATGAACTTCTCGACCTGCAACCCCGCCAGTGGAATTTGCTCATCCTGCCGAAGGGATCGCGCCATCGTTTGCTGATGGCAGTGGCTCACGTGGCGCGGCGTCAGCCCATCATCGTGCTGGACTGCGGCAGGCAGTTCGACTCGTCGATTGTGGCGCGTGCTGCGGGTGGAAGACCCGAGGTCATCGACCGCATCAAAGTCCAACGCGCCTTCATCTGTTATGAAGCAGTGAAACTGTTGGAGCGGACGCCCGCCGGGAATGCCCCCCTCCTGGTTCTGGATTTTCTCTCCACCTTCTACGATGAGAACGTCAAAGCGCACACCCGCAAATTCCTTCTGGAAAGTTCATTACAACATTTTCAACGACTAAGCCGCAGCGCGGGGCTGGCGGTGACGATACACCCGCCCTCCTCCCACGATGACTTCAACCTGTTCCAGCGATTGCGCGCCGCGGCTTCACAGGTCTCGGTCTATGAAACGCCCGAACCTGATTCTCAACAATTGAACTTATTCTGATGGGCAACGTCACCCCGACCATTACCGACCTCCTGCACACGGAGGAAGCGAACCTGGCGAAGTTCCGGCGCGCACTGCGGCGCGAAGACCAACTGGTGTTCGACGATCTGTTCGTTGCCGCCTATAAACATCGCTCCGCTGCTTCGTACGCCGGGCATCTCCTTCCGTTCGAAACTTTTTTGCTCGCCATGCAGATCGAAGACCACAAGGAAGTGATGTCCCTGCGCAGGGAGTTGGAAAGCCTGCGCAAACAGTTGGAAACATTGATGAGGAATTCAATATGAACGAATACACAGGCTGGCTGCTCGACATCTATCCACATCCCGAAAGCGGGATCGTGCTCTGGCTGTTGTGTGACGACGGTCAACGGCGTTGTTTGCGGCAGGATTTCCCTGTCACCTTTTACGCGGCCGGACCC
>Ga0210377_10000467_pt1 | contig 38955 bp, 29 predicted proteins | sample PLM4_65_b1redo_FD_155480 | JGI IMG/M metagenome (GOLD analysis project Ga0210377, IMG submission 155480) | Groundwater sediment microbial communities from an aquifer in East River, Colorado, USA - PLM4_65_b1 redo | ecosystem: Environmental > Terrestrial > Soil > Riparian zone | place: USA: East... | reverse complement strand
TCGCTCTGCCCCTCGGGTTCTATGAGGGGATGCTGGGGTCGGGGAACAGTCTCGCCGCCACCCTTCTATTCTGCTGGGGACGGGGATACGATCTGATCGGCGCCCTGGGACACTATTATGTCCTGGTGTTCTTCTGGTGCGCCCTGGCCGCCGCGTCCTACATCGGCCATGGGTACGCGGACTCCGCCCTCATGATCCCGGCGATCATCGGCTCCTGTTCTGGCGGCTACCTCGGCTCCCGGATCGCGAGTCTGCGCGGAACCGGGTTCGTGCGGGGCCTGTTCGTCGTGGTCGGGTTGGCACTCGGCCTGAAACTGGTGTTTGGACTCTGAACTGGAGCGCCCATCGTAATGATCGCTTCCCTGCTGCTGGCGCTGGCCCAGTCCGCGCCTCCGGTCTCCTACGAGGTGTCGTTTCCAAACGCCGCGCACCATGAGGCCGAAATCACAGTCACTTTTTCCCGGATTGCGGCGGCGCCGCTCGAAATCTGGATGAGCCGGGGCTCGCCGGGCCGGTACGCGGTGCACGAGTTCGCGAAGAATGTCTACAACGTTCGCGCCACCGATGGGCGCGGCAAAACCCTCACCGCCGTGCCGGAGACACCCTACTCCTGGACGGTCGCCGGGCACGACGGCACGGTGCGGGTTCGGTACACGCTTTTCGGCGACCGGGGTGACGGGACCTACGCCCAGATCACCCACGCCAACGCGCACCTCAACGCTCCGGCGACCTTTCTCTGGGCCCCTGGACTCGAGGAGCGGCCGGTGCGGGTCACTTTTGCCGGGCTTCCGGAGGGGTGGCGCATCGCCACGCAGCTCGAGCGGACTGCTGACTCTCTGACCTTTACGGCGCCCAACCTGCAGCTTTTTTTCGACAGCCCCATCACGCTGGGCAAACTCGACATTCGCACCTGGCTGGTGACCAATGGGCCCCGGGTCGACACGATGCGGGTGGCGATCAACCATCTCGGAACCGCCGAAGAGGTAGACCGCTACGTCGAGCTGACGAAGAAGATCGTGCAGGAACAGGCCGGCATTTTCGGAGAGCTCCCGCGGTTCGACTGGGGGACTTACACCTTCCTGAGTGTCTATCTCCCCTGGGCGTCGGGCGACGGGATGGAGCACCGCAACTCGACTTCCCTCACCGGCACACAGCCGCTCGCCTCCGGCATGACGGGAAGCATCGCAACCGTCTCCCATGAATTCTTCCACGCCTGGAACGTCGAACGGATTCGTCCCAGGACACTCGAGCCCTTCGATTTTACCCGGGCCAACATGTCCGGCGAGCTCTGGCTGGCCGAAGGGTTTACCAGTTACTACGGCACCCTCACGCTGCGGCGGGCTGGACTCCTGGACGATCAGGGACTCGCTCGTTCCCTTGGCAGAGCGGCCAATACCATCGTCAACTGGCCGGGACGGAGGTTCTATTCCGCGATTGGCATGAGCCGCCAGGCGCCATTCACCGATGCGGCGGCGGCTATCGACCCGCAAAACCGGTCCAACGTTTTCATATCCTATTACACCTACGGCGAGGCAATCGCCACGGGCCTCGATCTCACCCTGCGCGCCCGCTCCCGCGGCAGGGGCCCCGAAGTCACGCTCGACGATTTTATGCGGCGGATGTGGGTGAAGTTCGGGAAGACGGAAAAGTCGTACACGCTGAACGACATCCGGATCACGCTCGGGGAGGTCACCGGCGATCAGGCCTTCGCCGACGCGTACTTCCGGAGGTACATCGCGGGGCAGGAAGTCCCGGACTACCCACAGCTCTTTGCCGCCGTCGGCCTTGTCTTCAAACAATCCCGTCCAGGGACAGGCTGGCTCGGTGACGTCCAGTTCAGCCCCGGAAGCGATCGGCTCACGATTTCCAGCGCCACGCTCGTGGGCCAACCGGTCTACCTTGCCGGGCTCGACCGGGGCGACATCCTCACCTCGCTGGGCGGCGGGCCAGTCGTGACCAGCTCCGACGTCGATTCGATCGTGGCGGCGCACCGGCCCGGCGACACCCTCGCGGTTGCGTATCGAAGCCACGGCGAGATGCTGGCCGGACGAATCGTCCTCCAGGAAAATCCCCACATGGAGCTGGTGCCGGCCGAACGCGCCGGCGTCGCCGTTACGCCGGGAGCACTGGACGCCCGGCGCCGCTGGCTTGCCTCTCGTGCCGGACCCGAAGGAGCCCCTCGATGACCCTGCTACTGCTGGCCGCGCTGCTTGCTCCGATCCAGCAGCCGCCGGCCTACGACCTCCTGATCACCGGCGGGATGGTGCTCGACGGCACCGGCGCCCCCGGGTTTCGCGCCGATGTCGCGGTCAAGGGCGACCGTATCGTGGCGGTTTCCCGGACGGCGATCCCGCGGACGCGCGCCGCCAAGGTACTCGACGCCGCGGGGCTCACGGTCTCGCCCGGCTTCATCGACCTCCACGCGCACAACGAGCCGATCTTCCGCTACCCGGACGCAGAGAGCCGGGTGCGGCAGGGCGTCACGACGACTCTGGGCGGACCCGACGGCGGCGGGCCCTATCCGTTCGGCGCCTATCTCGATCGCGCGGAAAAGCTTCCCCTCGGGATCAACAGCGGCTGGCTGGTCGGCTTCGGCTCGATCAGGCAGGCAGTGCTGGGCCGGAGCGCCCGGGCGCCCAGCGCCGAGGAGCTGGAGCGGATGCAGCGCATGGTGGGCGAGGCGATGCACGAAGGCGCGTTCGGCATCTCCACCGGCCTCTTCTACGTGCCACAGACCTACGCCACCACGGAGGAGGTCATCGCGGTCTCGAAGATCGCGGCGGATTCGGGAGGGTTCTACACCTCGCACCTGCGGAAAGAGGGTATCGGCGCTCTCGAGGGCGTCGCCGAAGCCATCCGCATCGGGCGCGAGGCGCGGATTCCCGTCGTGCTCACACATCACAAGGTCATCGGGAAGGCGATGTGGGGAAAGAGCAACCAGACGCTCGCGCTGATGGATTCGGCGCGGTCCGCGGGGCAGGACGTCATGGCGGACCAGTACCCCTACACCGCGAGCTCAACCAGCTTCGGGGTCCTGGTGCCCGCCTGGGCGATGGCCGACGGTGACACCGCCTTCGCGCGCCGGGTGAAGGACCCGATCCTCCGTGACAGCATCATCACGGGCATCATCGATATCCTCGAGAACGACCGCGGCGGTGGTGATCTGCACCGGCCGCAGTTCGCGAGTGTGAGCTGGAAACCGGATCTCAACGGGAAGACGCTCTACGACTGGGCGGTGGAGCGGGGAGTTCCCACGACCAGCGCGGGCGCGGCGCCGCTGGTGATCGAGGGCGTGCTGAACGGCGGCGCGAGCATGGTGTTCCACGTCATGGACGAACAGGACGTGCAGCGCATCATGCGGCATCCCTGGACCGCGATCGCATCCGATGGAAGCATCTCGGAGCCCGGGCCTACCGTGCCGCATCCCCGGAATTACGGCACCTTCCCCCGGGTGCTCGGCCGGTACGTCCGCGAGCTCAAGGTGCTCACGCTGCCGGAGGCGGTGCGGAAGATGACCTCGCTGCCCGCGGCACGGATGGGCCTGACCGATCGCGGAAAAATCGCGGTCGGGATGATGGCCGACCTGGTGGTCTTCGATCCGCGGACGGTGGCCGACCGGGCCACCTTCACTCAGCCGCACCAGTACCCGGTGGGGATTCCACACGTCGTGGTGAACGGACAGGTCGAGGTCGAGAATGGCGCGATGACCTCGGCGCGAGCGGGGCGGGTGCTGCGGCACACGGCGGGACAATCGACGGCGATGCCGGTGGCGCCACCGCCGCCGGTTGCCTTCGTCAACGCGACCGTGATCCCGATGGACCGAGAGCGGGTGTTGCCGGGGTACACCGTCATCACGCAGGGAAACAAGGTCGTATCGTTCGGCGCCAACGCGGACGTGCGCGTCCCTGCGGGTGCCACGCGCATCGACGGCACGGGGAAATACCTGATCCCCGGGCTCGCCGAGATGCACGCCCACATTCCTCCGGGTAACGCGCCGGATACGACGATCAGCCGGGTGCTCGAGCTCTTTGCGCTCAATGGCGTCACCACCGTGCGCGGGATGCTCGGCACCCCGCGTCATCTGGTGTTCCGCGATCGGGCCAACCGGGGCGAAATCCTCAGTCCGCGGATCTGGACCTCGGGCCCGTCGTTCAGCGGTGGCAGCGTACCGAGCCCCGATTCGGCGGTCCGAATGGTGATGGCGGAAAAGGCGCTGGGCTACGATTTCCTGAAGATTCACCCGGGCTTGACCCGCGCGGCTTTCGACTCGATGGCCGCCGCTGCCGGTCGCTCGGGGATCCGTTTCGCGGGCCATGTGCCTCTCGATGTCGGTCTGGCCCGCGCACTCGACGCGCGATACTGGAGTATCGACCACATCGATGGCTTCGTTGAGGCGTTGCTCCGGAGCGGGGCCTCGCTGACAACCGCGCAGGGTGGCTTCTTCGGAGTCGGCCTCGTGAACGAGCTCGACGAGGGCAGGATTCCGGGCCTCATCGCGGCCACCAAGGCCGCCGGGGTCTGGATCGTCCCGACCGAGTATTTCCTGGAGGCGATGGCGGGTGAAGATCCGGTCGAGCAGCTCGCCGCGCGGCCCGACATGCGTCACGTGTCTTCGGCGATGCTTCAGCAATGGACCACGGGGACCAACACCCTGCGCAATGCCCCGGGCATGACGCCGGAGATGCGCCGGCGCTTCATCGCCCTCCGCCGGTCGATTCTGAAAGGCCTGCATGACGCCGGGGTCGGGATCGTGCTCGGCTCCGATGCCCCACAGCTCTGGAACGCGCCCGGTTTCTCCGTCACCCGCGAGCTCGGCACCTACGTGGCCGCGGGGCTGACCCCGTGGCAGGCGCTGGCCATCGGGACGCGCAATGTCGCGGCATTCCTTGGCAACTCGGACGAGGCGGGAACCATCGGCAACGGAAAACGCGCCGACCTGATCCTGCTCGACGCAAACCCCCTCACCGACATTGGCAATGTGGGTCGCAAAGCCGGTGTGATGGTGGGAGGCCGTTGGCTGCCCAGGGCCGAGATCGAGCAGCGGCTCGCCCGAATGGCTCGGCCGTGAGCAGGAGTCCTTTCCCGCCTCCACCGGTCAACGGGACCGGGTGGCCGGGCGTACTAGTGAGTGAATCTCCCACGAGGAAAACACGAATGAGAGCATTTCGCGCCGCCCTGGTGGCCAGCCTCGCGCTCGCCCTGTCGACCGCCGCTTCCGCGCAGATGATCACCGAGCGGGTGGATCTTTCCGCCGTCAAGAAAATCCGGGACGAGGGGATGAACCGCTCCAAGCTCGACGGGCTGGCGTCCTACCTGACCGATGTAATCGGTGCACGGCTCACCAACTCTCCCGCCAGCCGCAAGGCCAACGAATGGGCCGCCGAGACTTTCCGGTCCTGGGGCTTGGCCAATGTAAAGGTCGAGCCGTGGGACACCACTTTCGGGCGGGGATGGGAAATCGTCTCCTACAGCGGCCGGATACTCGATCCGTGGACCAAGCCGCTGGAGGCCTACCCACAGGCGTGGAGCGGCAGCACGCTCGACGCGCGGGGACGTCCGGCGACCCTTACCTGTCCGGTGGTGATCTTCGAGGTCCGGGATTCGACCGATCTTGCCAGGTACGCCGGCAAGCTGAAGGGCGCCTGTGTGCTGCGCGGAGCGCCGGCGAAAATCGCGCCGGAGTTCCAGCCGAGCGACCGCCGGATCTCGCTTGAGGATCTCCTCGCGCCGCCGCCGCCACCCGCCCAGCGCGCGGCAGGAGGAGGCCAGGGGAACTTCGGGCAAGGTCAGGCAGCCCGCCTGGCCGCCGCCGCGAACCGGTTGTTGCGCACTGAAGGGGTTGCCGCAGTCCTGCAACCGTCGAGGTGGACCTACGGGCTTATCCTGAACGGCGGTCACTTCGAGGGCCGGGCCGCGCGGGACAGCATCTACAATCCGGTGCCCAACCTGATCGTCGCGCATGAGCAGTACGGCACTCTGTACCGGGTGGCGCAACAGGGGCTGCCGGCCCGGGTGGAGATCAACCTCCAGACCCGCTTCCTCGACGACACCCGGATTCCGGCGAATGTGATCGCCGATATCCCCGGTACCGACAAGGCGGACGAGTTCGTGATGCTCGGCGCCCACTTCGACAGCTGGCACTCCGGCACCGGCGCCACAGACAACGGCGCCGGCTCGGTGGTCATGATGGAAGCGATGCGGATCCTCAAGACCCTCGGCATGCCGATGCGCCGCACCGTGCGCATCGGTCTCTGGACCGGGGAAGAGCAGGGCCTCATTGGATCGGTGCGATATACCCGAATTCACAAGGAAGAGCTGCCCAGGATTTCCGCCTACGTGAACGTCGACAACGGCACCGGCAAGATCCGCGGCATCTGGAGTCAGTCCAATAGCGCCGTGGTACCGATCTTCGAGCAGATTCTTTCCCCTTTCCGGGACATGGGAGTGCTGGCGGTGAAAGACGGCAACACCGGCGGGACCGACCACCAGTCGTTCGATCGCGTCGGGGTTCCCGGATTCAACTTCATCCAGGATCCGATCGAATACAGCAACCGGACCCACCATTCCAGTGTCGATACCTACGAGCGCCTGGTCATTGACGACCTGAAGCAGGCGGCGACGGTGGTGGCCTGGACGGTGTATCACATCGCGAACCGCGAGGCGATGATGCCGCGCAAGGCATCCCAGCCCGCGGTGCCGTAACTGGGGGCTGGGGGCTGGTTGCGGGGTGGTGGTGAGCTCCTCGGCACGATCGATTCTCGCAGACCTGGGCCGCGGGATCCGTAAGGGTCCCGCGGCTCGTCTACGTCGCGATGCCGGCGCGAGGGTACATTCCACGATGGATTTCCCGAATATTCGGAGCATCATGCGCGTCTCGACAGGATTGCTGACGATTCTTCTCGCCGCCGGCTGCGGTCCGAATCGTTCCGCCCCCGCCGGAAGCGCGGAGTCGGAGGAATGCGTCAGGAACGTGGGGCGGGCACGCCAGATTGGCGGGGATTCGATCTTTGCCGACGCGCGCGGGCTGGTGGAGCGCTGTCCGGATGCGCTGGCCATCGCGCTCGCCGCGATCTGGGCGGAGCCGGTCGTCACTCCGGAGCGGTCCCGTCAACTCCGCGCGGTGTCGGCGGTGCTGCACGACGAGCGGCTCGTTTCCGCGATCGAAGCGGTGGTGCGCAATCCGGCGCAGCCGATCGAGACACGATTGGAGGGATTGAGCACTCTCTCCTATTACCTGCAGGCCGGACGGTGGGTGGAGTTCATTCTCCTCAAGGATCAGCCCGATTCCGCCTCGCTTCGCATGTTCATCGGCATTTCGGAGAACCCGATCCGAGGAGAGGGAAGCCACGCGATTCCTCCCGCCAATCTGATCCAGTTTCGCCAGATGCTCGAGACGCTCCGCCAGGGCGATGCTTCCTCGGCGGTCCGCAGCGCGGCGAGGCGGCTGCTCCCCTTCGTGGACGCCGCCCTCCATCCACCGGAGCCACCGCAGCAGCAGAAACAGCAGCCAGCGACCCCAGCGCCGCCGGGCTCCTGAGCGATGAACGCCCCGTCTTCGCGGTTCCGGGCCTGGGCATGGGGGTGGGCCAAATCCATCCTCGTCGCGCTGCTGGTCTGGTTCACGCTCAGCACCTTTCTGGTCAAGGCATTCCGGATTTCCTCGGGCAGCATGGAGCGTACGCTCCTGGTCGGCGACTTCCTCTTCGTCAACAAGGCGCTCTACGGAGCGGAAGTCCCGCTGCTTAGAAAGCACCTCCCCGCGGTGCGGGAGCCACGGCGCGGCGACCTCGTCGTCTTTCGCTCTCCGATCGAGGATTCGATCCTCGTCAAGCGTCTCATCGGCGCGCCGGGTGACACCATCGGCATGATCGATGGGCGGGTGATCCGCAACGGGCAGCCGCTCGCCGAGCCATATGCCATCCGCACCGAGCTTCCCCCCGAGGCCCTGCGTCCCGAGCCGGAGATGCGCGGCTGGCAGCTTCGGTACGTGACGGGCAAGGACCCCGCCACCTATCAGCCCACGGTACGGGACTGGGGTCCCCTCGTCGTGCCCCGGGATTCATTCCTCATGCTCGGCGACAACAGGGATGGGAGCCGCGACAGCCGGTTTTGGGGCTTTGTTCCCCGGCGAAACTTCCAGGGAAGCCCCGTCGTGGTGTATTTCAGCTACGATCCGGGGCACTGGCGCCCTCTCCCGTTCATTACGGCGATTCGCTGGAACCGGCTCCTGGCCCGGCCCCACTAGAGAAGAAACCCTCCACCAAGTTCACGCGTCGTATGTAGATCAGCGAGACATTTCCATAATTCGGAGGACTCCAGGGCATGAAACGGCGTGACTTCGTTCACCTGACCAGCCTGGGCGCCGGCATCGCGTGGCTGCCGGGTCTTCCCGGTGCCCGTGAATGGTCCGGCAGCCTAACCCCCGTTCCCGCCGAGGACCGGAAGCAGCTTTCGGACGTGGCGCTCGGAGCGGCGCGCGCGGCCGGGGCCACCTATGCGGATGTCCGGATCGGGCGCTATCTCAACCAGTTCATCAACGCGCGCGACACCAAGATCCAGGGCATCACCAACACCGAGTCCTATGGCGTGGGGATCCGGGTCATTGCCGGCGGTTGCTGGGGCTTCGCCTCGACCCGCCAGGTCACCACCGATGGCGTGGCCGAGGCGGCGCGCCAAGCGGTGGCGATCGCCAAGGCCAACGCCGCTATTCAGCGGGAGCCGGTCAAGCTGGCTCCGCAGGCCGGCTTCGGGCAGGTGAGCTGGAAGACCCCGATCGAGAAAAACGCCTTCGAGATTTCCGTCGCCGAAAAGGCCGATTTGCTCAAGGCGGTTGCCGAGGCGGCGCTCAAGGAGGGCGCCAGCTTCGTCGACTCTGGACTCTTCCTCGTCAATGAGCAGAAGTACTTCGCCTCGACCGACGGCAGTTACATCGACCAGGACGTGCACCGGATCTGGCCCAACGCCACCGCGACGGTGGTGGACAAGACGACGGGCAAGTTCGAGACCCGCGACGGACTGTCGTCACCGATGGGGATGGGGTGGGAGTACTTGTCGGCCCGTCCGGCCGGCCGCGTGACGGGGCCGGCGGTGACGACGTACGGGCCGTACTACGACATGGTGGAAGACCTGCGCGGCGCGGCGCAGCACGCCAAGGCCAAGCACACCGCCCGGTCGGTCGAGGCGGGACGGTACGACCTGGTGCTCGATCCCAGCAACCTCTGGCTCACCATCCATGAGTCGGTCGGACATCCGCTGGAGCTGGACCGCGTGCTGGGCTACGAAGCCAATTACGCCGGCACCAGCTTCGCCACGCTCGACAAGTGGAAGACCGGCACCTTCAAGTACGGCAGCGAGCATGTCAATCTCGTTGCCGACAAGACGCAGGCGAACTCCCTCGGCGCGGTCGGCTACGACGATGAAGGGGTGAAGACGAAGAAGTGGGACCTGGTCCGGAAGGGCATTTTGACCAACTACCAGGCGATTCGTGACCAGGTGCACATCCTGGGCCAGAACGAGTCGCATGGCTGCTGCTACGCCGACAGCTGGAGCAGCGTGCAGTTCCAGCGGATGCCCAACGTGTCGCTGGAGCCGGGGGAGGCACCGATGACGCCGGCCCAGATGATCGCCGGCGTGGACCGGGGCATCTACATCGTGGGCGATTCCTCGTATTCGATCGACCAGCAGCGCTACAACTTCCAGTTCAGCGGCCAGGTGTTCTACGAGATTCGCGGTGGGAAGATCACCGGCATGCTGCGCGACGTCGCGTATCAGTCGAATACCCAGGAGTTCTGGAATTCGACGGCGGCGGTGTGCGATCGCCGCGACTACCGGCTGGGTGGCTCCTTCTTCGACGGGAAGGGCCAGCCTCCCCAGATCAGCGCCGTCTCGCACGGCGCGGCCACGGCACGATTCAATAACGTCAACGTCCTCAACACCGCACGGAAGATCTGACGGAACCTATGGCTGAAATGACCGATCAGGAAATGCGGAAGCTGCTCGAGCGCGCACTCTCCTTTTCCAAGGCGGAGGCGTTCGAAGCCAACATTTTCGGCAACCGGGGCGGGAACATCCGCTACGCCCGGAACAGCGTGAGCACGGCCGGCGCCAACGACGACACCACGCTGGTGGTCCAGTCGAATTTCGGCACCCGCACCGGCACGGTGACGGCCAACGAATTCGACGACGCGAGCATCGAGCGTGCCGTGCGGCGCTCCGAAGAGCTCGCCCGCCTGGCGCCGGAAGATCCCGAGTTCATGCCACCGCTCGGCCCGCAACAGTATATGGCGCCGAGTCCGGGCGCGTACACCGCCGCCACGGCGGGCATCACGCCGGAATACCGCGCGCGGGTCGCGGGATCGAGCATCACGCCCGCGGCCGCCAGGGACTGTACCGCCGCCGGTTTCTTTCAGAATGGCGCCAGCTGGCAGGGCATGGTGAATTCCAAGGGGTTATCGGCCTTTTACCGGCAGACCCAGGCGAGCCTCTCGGTGACGGTGCGCAGCAACGACGGCACCGGCTCGGGGTACGTGGCGCGCGACGTCAACGATATCGCGGGCTTCAACCCCGAGGAGATCTCGGGCATCGCGCTCGAGAAGGCGGTCGCCTCGCGGAACCCGCAGGCTATCGAGCCGGGCAAATACACCGTGATTCTGGAGCCTGAAGCGGTGGTGGAAATGCTGCAGCCGCTGGTCGGCAGCTTCAACGCCCGGCAGACCGACGAAGGCCGGAGTTTTCTGTCCAAGCCGGGCGGGGGAAGCAAACTGGGGGAGAAGTTCGTGGACGAGCGGATCAGCATCTGGTCCGATCCCCAGGACAAGGACGTTCCCGCCAGTCCCTGGATCGGCGATGGCCGCCCCACCGCCCGCACCGCGTGGATCGACAAGGGCGTGGTGGCCAATCTGTATTACTCGAGATATTGGGCGGAGAAGCAGAAAAAGCCGGCGACGCCGTTTCCCACCAACATGATCATGGCCGGCGGGACCGCGTCGGTCGCGGACATGATCAAGGACGTGGCGCGCGGGGTGCTGGTCACCCGGTTCTGGTACATCCGGTTCGTGGATCCCCAGACGCTGCTGCTTACCGGGCTCACCCGGGACGGGACCTTCTACATCGAGAATGGCGCGATCAAGCACGCCATCAAGAACTTCCGGTTCAACGAATCGCCGATCATCATGCTCAACAACGTCGAAGCCCTGGGCCGCCCGATCCGGGTGCAGGGGAGCATGGTGCCGCCGATGCGCGTGCGCGACTTTACGTTTACTTCGCTCTCGGACGCTGTGTAGGGCGGAAAAAAACACCAGCAAAAGCAGACGCGGATTTCGCGGAGGCCGCGGAGATACGCGGAGCGCTCGATCTCTCCGCGAAACTCCGCCCCTTCCGCGTTCTCCGCGTCTGTTTTTTGTTTTTGGCACTACTCGCTGCGCATGACATCCACCGGATTCGCCCGCGCCGCCCGCCGCGCCGGAATCAGAGTGGCGAGAATCGCCGGAATGAACAAGGCGGCTGCGGCGGCGAAGAGGGCGGCGGGATCGGTTGGTTCGACGCCGTACAGCAGGCCTCGGAGTACCCGTGACAATGCAAAAGCGCCCACCAGGCCGATCCCGATTCCCAGCGCGGCCACAGCGGTACCCTCTGCCAGCACCATGCGAGCCAGGTCCCGGCGGGAGGCGCCCAGCGCTGCCCGGATGCCCAGCTCCCGCTGGCGCAAGGTCACCGTGTAGGAGACCACTCCGTAGACGCCCACCAACGACAGCAGCAGCGCCAGCAGCCCGAAAACTGTGATGAGCAGGGTGTTGGACCGGCGGGGCGCGAGGGTCCGGCTCATCGCATCGGCAAGCGTGCGCACGTTGTAGACCGCCTGGGTCGGATCCGCTTCGTGCACCGCGCGCCGGAGTGCCGCGAGGAGGTCCGGCCCCGCCAGCGCGCCGCGCGCGACGATGGTGACGTCCGGCGGTGCAAACTCACTGATCGGGAAGTAGGTGTGCGGCTCGGGCTGCTCGTCCATCCGCTCCCGCACGTCGCGAACGATGCCCACGACGGTCCGAAATCCTTCCCGGCCTCCGCTCCGGAATCGCTTGCCAATCGGGTCTTCGCCGGGCCAGACGGTCCTGGCCATCGTCTCATTGATCACCGCGACCCTGGGCGCCAGGCTGTCGTCCGTCTCGCGCATGAACCGGCCGCGCACGAGGGGAATCGCGAGGGTGCGGAAGTAACCCTCCGAAGCCATCAGGTAGCGCGCGAATATCGGTTCGACACCTTCCCCGCCTGGCCTTCCCTCCACGCCGACCCGAATACTCATGCGAATCTGGTCACCCATCGGCAGGTCGTTCACGGCACCGGCGGCCTCGATACCCGGCCTGCCGCGGAGCCGCTCCAGAATTGCGCTGACCGCCATCACGCGATTCGCGTTGCGCTCCGCTCGGGAGCCGTCGAGCACCACCTGCAATGCGGCCACGCGCTCCGGCTGGAACCCCGGATCGGTGCTCAGCAGTGTGGCGAAGCTCTTGAGCATCAGCCCGGCACCCGCGAGCAACACGAGCGCGAGCGCGAGCTCCGCCGTCACCAGCGTCCTGCGCAGCCGGCCCCGCCGGGCCGCGGTGGCACCATGGCCGCCCCCCGATTTCAGGGCTCCCTGCGCGTCGGTGCGGGCGGCGCCGAGCGCCGGCCAGAGTCCGAACCCCAGCCCCGTGACTCCCGCGAGACCGACGGCGAAGGCGAGGAGCCGGAGATCGAGGTGCGGGGAGGCGATGTCCAGCATTCCCTTCGGCAGCAGCCCCTGCACCGCACGCAGGGTTCCCGCCGCCAGCGCGAGCCCTCCCAGAGCGCCTGCGACGGAAAGGACCAAGCTCTGCGCCAGGAGCTGGCGCACAAGGCGACCTCTCGAGGCTCCCAGAACTGCGCGGACGGCGAGCTCCCGCTCGCGGGTCGCGGCGTGCGCGAGCAGAAGGTTGGTGGCGTTGACGCACGCGATCAGCAGGAGCAATCCGGTGGCGCCGAGCAGGATCAGCATCGGCTCTCGGCGCTCCCCGACCAGCGAGCCCTGCAGGGGCCGGACCGGGTCGGTCAGGACCTCCCGAGACTCTCCTCGTTCCGGAGCGGGGAGCCTGACCCAGAGCTGGCGCATGCGGTCGCGGGCGGCGTCCAGAGAGGCACCCGGCGAGAGGCGTGCTACGACAGTCTTGAGTATCGCGCCCCGGAACGGCTCGAAGGTTTCGAATGTCATCGGTATGGTCAGCGGGATCCAGAGATCGATGCCTTCAGGAAAGGTGAATCCCTGGGGCATGATGCCCACGATCCGATAGCTGCGGCTGTTGAGCAGGACGGATCGCGGCAACGCGCTGTCTCCTCCGAATTGGCGCTGCCAGAGCCCGTGCGAGATGAGTGCGACGGTGGCGTTGCCCGGGTTCCCCTCCTCCGGCAGGAAGAGCCTGCCGAACGCTGGCCGGACGCCGAGGGTGGGAAGGAGTCCGGTGGTGACGACCCCGACTCGGATTCGGATTGGAGTTCCCGTGCCGCTCAGGTTGAGCCCGCCCACGGCATACGCGCCGACACCGGAGAAGAGTTCACCCAGTGCAATGGCGTCGCGAATCGTTGGCGCCCCGCTGGGATGCTCTTCCTGACCGTCGTATTCGCGGAAGGGAACCTCGACGTTGCGCAGCTCCACCAACTCGCGTGGACGCGGGAAGGGCAGTGGCCTGAGCAGGGCCGCATCGACCGCGCTGAACATGGCGGTGGTGGCGCCGATACCCAGCGAGAGGGTCCCGATGACCGCCAGCGAAAAGCCACGTTGCCGGCCTAAGGTGCGGAGCGCGAAGCGGACATCTCGCCGCCATCCGTCGAGCCGCTCCGACCAGTGATCTCGACGCAGCCGGCGAGCGTCCTGGCGCCGGAGCCGCCGCCGGTGCCGGTCGAAATCGCCGAATTTCCGCTCCGCCGCCTCGCGCGCCGCCTGGGGGGTCATCCCACTCGCCAGATACTGACGCTCCCGCATCTCGAGATGGAAGCGGAGCTCTTCCTCGATGTCGGCATCCACGTCGGGTCCGAAGAAGCGGAGGTAGCGGCGCCAGAGCGGCTCGCGACGGGAGGACATCAGACCGATGCCGGCTTGAGCGACGCCGGGGCCGACAGCGCGGCGAAGACCGCTTCCGCGTACCGGGTCCAGGAGGCCGACTCGGTCTTGAGCGCCTGCCTGCCTGCCGTCGTCAGCGCGTAGTACTTCGCTCTGCGATTATTGCCCGAGAGACCCCACTCCGCCTCGATGAGCCCCCGCTCGTCCAGGCGGTGCAGGGCGGGATAGAGCGAGCCTTCCTCGATGACGAGGGTGTCGTCGGTGACTCGCTCGATCCATTCGGCCACCGAATAGCCGTGGGCGGGGCCCCAGCTCAGCGCCTTGAGGATGAGGAGGTCGAGGGTGCCGCGGAGGACGTCGAGGGATGCCGCCATGATCGCTCCCTAGAAGATCTAGGGCAAACATGTTCCGCGTCCCCTAGAAAGTCAATGGGAACCAGCGAGTCGCTACTTCCTTGGAAGAGGTGCCGGCAAGTCCGCGAGGATGTAGGCCATGATCGCCATCGCCGCGACGTTCTCCGCCAGTTCTTTCGGATCGATCTTGTCCACGTTGTCGGCCTCGGTATGGTGATACCAGAAGTACCGGGTGCCGTCCACATTGTGGGAAAGGCCGGGGACGCCAAGGGCCATGATGGGTCCGATGTCGGCGCCGCCGCCGCCCACGAATACGGTATCGGCACCAAGGGGCCGGAGCAATTTTGAGATCTGGCGGACCACCGCATAGGCCGAATCGCTGCCGGTGAAGCCGAAGCCACGGAACTTGAAGGTCCCGCCGTCGGATTCGATCGCCGCCACGTGGCCGGCGAGCTCGTTACGGTGTGCATCGCGATAGCCCTGGCCCCCGCGGCCGCCGTTCTCCTCGTTGGTCCATCCGACGACACGGATGGTGCGGCGGGGCCGGAGCCCGAGCTTCTGCAGCAGGCGCATCGCCTCCCAGGCAATGACCACGCCGCCGGCATCGTCCATCGCTCCCGTACCCACGTCCCAGGAATCGATGTGGCCGCCGAAGACGACGACCTCCGCCGGCTTTTCCCGGCCGGCGATCTCGGCCACCACGTTCCGCGAGGGGGCATCGGGAAGCATCTGCGCTTCCATCTCGAGCCGGACGACGATCTTCTGACCGCGTTGCTGCATCCGATGGAACATCGCGGCGTCTTCCACGGTAATCGCCGCCCCGGGAATCCGTGCCACCGTCGAATCGTACGGCTGCATCGAGCCGGTGTGCGGCGTCTTCATGCCGAACGGTCCGACCGACCGGAGTAGCATCGCCACCGCGCCCACCTTGGCCGCTTCCACCGCGCCGACTCCGCGGTACCGAACCGTCTGCCCGTAATTCGTGAACGGCACATCGAAGAGCACGATCTTTCCCCGTGCTTCGGCGGCGCGCGCCTTGAGTTCGTCGAAGCTCGATACGACAAGTACCTCGGCCTGAATCCCGCCGCGACGGGTGGCGACGCTTTGCCCAAGCCCGAGCATCGGCAGCCTGGCGTAGCGCGGCTCGAGCATCTCGGCTTGCTCGTGACCCCGGACCCACTTGGGCACCATGACCGGCTCACCGCGGACGTTTTCCAGTCCTTCGGATTTCATCCGGGCGAGGATCCAGTCGATGGCCTGCTCCAGCGCGTCGCTGCCGCTCAGCCGGTGGCCGAAACCATCGGTGAGCTCGGCCAGCTTGTTCCAGGCCGCGCTGTCGGCGGTCGCCGCGGCAATGATCCGGTCCGCGGCAGCCTGGTATTCCCGCTGGATGGGGTTCGCCTGTGATGAGGCTCTCCGGTACTGGGCCAAGAGTGAAGCGGAAGGAGTTAGCAGAACGGCCAGGAGAGCGAGGCGAAACATTCGGAGATCCTTGGGTAGAGGCAACAGGCAACAGGCAGCAGGCAAGAATAGCACTCAGGCGTCCATCGCGGCGAGCATCCGCTTGTTCGCCACCAGCCGATACCCGACCCGGAGGTACTCCTCGACCTCTTCCCAATCGAAAGGCTCATCGGTGTAAAGAGAGACCCAGCCCTGGTGCGCCGAGTACGGTGTCAGAACGAATTCGGGACGCTCGACGAGCTCGGCCTGCAGGAGCGGTGTCACCTTCATGCTGATCGACGGACGCTCGTGAGTGCGGTCCACGCAGGCAAACAGTTTCTTCCCCGCCGTGAAATGGGGCCGTCCCCACTTGATCGATTCCTCCACCTCGGGCCAGGCGACGCAGAGGCGGCGGACCCGGGCGAGGATTCGGCGGTCGATCTTGACGAGGGGGTGCATAGGAGGTGGCCAGAGGGAAGGAGGCTAAGTGACTACCTTGCCTCTTTGCCTCTTTGCCTCTTTGCCTCTTACAGCGTAGTCTCCGCCATGCGCCTGACCGTCACCGAGGCTCTCTCCCGTCTTCCCGGAGCACGGGGAGAGCGGTTCGTCGAGCTCTTCAAGCGCGGGGCGCTCTCGATCGAGCTCTATGCGCCCCGCGGCGCCGATCCGCAGCAGCCCCACCGACAAGACGAGGTGTACGTGGTGGTCAGCGGCTCCGGCATGTTCCGGAATGGTGATCGCCGGGAACCGTTCGGCCCGGGAGACCTGCTCTTCGTGCCGGCCGGCGTGACGCACCGCTTCGAGGATTTTTCCGAGGACCTGGTGGTATGGGTTGTGTTCTACGGGCCGGAAGGAGGGGAGCACCCCGATTAGGACGGTTGCAACCAATCGGCCCCGGATGACGTCATAACTCAGATTCGTCGAATTCACCCGAAAGCGCGAGATCCAGCGATGTCGATGCACCGGCTCATTCCGGCGTCCGTCGTGGTGTTCCTGTGCACCCTCCTCCCGGCGCCTCTGGCCGCCCGGCAGGGAACGCCGGCCATTTCTCCCGCCGGCGAGGCCACGCGGGTCTTTCTCGACTGCAACACCTTCTGCGACTTCGATCACCTGCGGCGGGAAATCACCTACGTCAACTGGGTCCGCGACCGCGCCGACGCCGACGTGCATCTCATCGTCACCTCCCAAAACACCGGCGGCGGGCGCGAGTATGTCCTGCGGTTCATCGGCCTGCGCGCCTTTCTCAACTCGGATGACGAAATCCGGTTTACGACTCAGCAGTCCGAGACCGATGACGAAGTCCGGCGGCGGCAGACCCAGCGGATCGGGCTCGGGCTCGCGCGCTACGTCGTGAAAGGAGTCCTCGCCGACCGGTTCCAGCTCACCTTTTCCGCTCCCGCCGGCTCGACTGCCACGCCCGCGCAGCAACCGAAGGACCCGTGGAATCTCTGGGTCTTCGAGGTGGGGATGAACGGCTACTTCTCCGGCGAATCCCAGACGAAGCAAACCCACCTCAACGGATCGCTCGAAGCGTCGCGGGTGAGCGAAAAATGGAAATTCCGGACCGAGATCGACGGCAGCCGGAGTCACAGCTCGTTCCAGCTCGAAGAGGACGTCTTCAAGAGTACCACCAGCAGCTATGAGCTGAGCGGCCTCCTGGTCCGGAGTCTCACCAAACGGTGGTCGCTGGGGCTGGAAGTGACCGGCGGGCGATCGACTCGCGAGAACTACGATCTGCTGCTCAAGATCGAGCCGGGGATCGAGTATAACGTCTTTCCCTACAGCGAGTCGTCGCGCCGGCAGTTCGTGTTCATCTACTCGCTCGGTCTCAATTACGAGAACTACCGCGACACCACGATCTACGACAAGCTGGTGGAGAAGCGGCCGGTCAACCGGCTGACCATCGCGGGGGCGGCGGTCCAGCCGTGGGGCAGACTGGAAGCCCGGCTGGTCGGCTCAACCTATTTGGATGACTTCTCGAAGAACCGGATCTCGGTGTTCGCCTTCGGGGAGGTTCGCATCATGCGGGGGCTCAATTTCAACATGTACACGAGTTACGCCCGGATCCGGGACCAGCTCTCACTCCCCAAGGCGGATATCTCGGACGAAGAGATTCTCCTCCGGCTGAAACAGCTGCAAACTTCGTATCAGTGGGAAATGTCGGTGGGGTTGAGCTACACCTTCGGGTCGAAGTTTGCGAATACGGTGAATCCAAGATTTGGGAATTCGCCGGGGAGCTAACTGCTAACTGCTACCTGCTAACTTTCAACGACGGTTAGCGGTTAGCAGTTAGCGATTAGCAACCTCATCGCAGCACTCTTTCAGACAAACCGAGCCCCCGCACCAGCCTCGCAAAGCGCGGATGCTGCCGGAGCGGATCGAAGATCGGCGTCATCAACGGCTCGGAGGAGAAGAGCGGGTCGTGCTCCCGCGCAGCCGCCTCCAGCCGGGCCAGTGCCTCATCCGGGTTTCCGAGTCCGATTTGAATCCGGGCGATCGCCGCCTTGGCGCCTGGACGGTTGGCGTCGCGGGTGAGCCTGGCCAGGAGCCCCCGCGCCTTGGCGGTCTGTCCCAATACCGCGTACGAGTAACCCAGCATGCCGATCACTTGCGGGTTGCCCGGTTCGAGCTCCAGCGCACCTGCCAGCGTGAAGACCGCGTCGAAGGCCCGGGAGGCGTAGAGATACGCCGCGCCGAGGAGAAGCCGGGGTGACGCCTGGTCCGGCTCCTGGTCGACCGCGCGGCGCGCGATGGTGATCCCGCTGTCCACCCGCCCGGACAATACCTCCGTCAATCCATGAAGGCCGGCGGTGATCGCCGAATAGGGCTCGAGCCGAGCCGCGGTCCCGAGCTCCCGCGCCGCGCCCTCCAGGTCGCCGTTGAGGAGGAGATTTTCGCCGTACCACTGGCGGGCCAGGGCGAATCCTGAATCCAGCTCGACAGCCCGCTGCAAATCGGCCGCTCCATCGGTCCAGCGCCACAGCGCGTTGTAGACATTGCCCCGCGATGCGAGGGCCGCCGCCGAGGTCGAGTCCAGCGCCACCGCGCGTTCTGCGTAGGGGAGTGCACGGCTCAGCGCGGCGTCGGTCGCCATGCTCGAGTACAGCGGCATGACGGCGTAAACGTCCGCCAGGCTCGCGTAGACCGGAGCCGCAAGCGAATCGAGGGAGGCCGCTTCCTGAAACCGCTGCAGCGCCTCCTGGAGTCCGTCTCCCCGCCGGCGGAAGGCGTACATCCCCTGGAGATACAGATCGTAGGCCTCGGCGTTTCGAAAGTCTCCGCGAGTTCGGAGGTTCGTGGTCGGCAGGCGGCCGAACCGCTTCGACAGCGCGGCGGCCGTCTCATTGGCCAGCGTCTCTTCCATGCGGCCCAGGTCGCGCACCGGCCCCGTCATTCGTCGGTTGTACAGCCGCTTCCCGCTGGCGGCTTCGACCAGTGTGACTTCGGCGGTGAGCTGGTCCGCGCTCCTGCTGACACTTCCCTCGAGAATCGTCGCGACGTTGAGGTCGCGACCGATCTCTTCCGGCGGAGGCCGCTGGATGCGATACCGCTCGGCCCCGGTGCGCGGCGCGATCCGGAGCGTCCCGATGCTTCCCAGCATACCGGTCAGCGCGTCCGCCAGCCCTTCGGCGAGGTAGGCGCCGCCGCTGTCGGGACTCTGATCGCTGAACGGCAGCACGGCAACCGACGCCCCGGCGCCGGTCGCCGCGGACTCCGAGCCCGGACGTCCGGGAACCAGGAGCAGCGACGCGACCAGCGCGAGCAGTGCCAGGCCTACGCCGACGATGGTGCCGAGCATGAAACGGCGACGGCGCCGGGTCATCGCGACCGGTACGGTTGCGGCGGTCCTCCTGCCGATTGCGTGTTCGTCACTCAGCAACGCGGGGTCATCGAGGACGCCCAAAATGGTCGAGGCGTTGGCAGGCCGATCGGCGGGGTCCTTCTGGAGACAGGCAGTCACCAGCCGCGCCAGGCGGACCGGGACGTCCGGCCGAAGGAGCTGGAGCGGCTCGGGCGGCTCGCTCAGCTGCGCGGCCAGCAGCGCGCGGGGGGTCGACTGCGCAAAGGGAACCCGGCCCGCGAGCATTTCATACGCCATCACGCCGATGGCATAAAAATCGGCGCGAAAGTCCATGTCGGGATCACCGGCCAGCTGTTCCGGCGCCATGTACATCGGGGTGCCGACGGTATATCCCTCGCGGGTCAGCGTGCCACCACTCGTGGAATGCTGGGCAACACTCAGCGCCTTGGCGATGCCGAAATCGGTGATCATCGCCGCGCCGCCCGAGAGCAGGACGTTGTCGGGCTTGATGTCGCGGTGCATGATGCCCCGCTCGTGCGCGTAGGCGCAGGCGCGGGCCACGTCGCGGAGGATCGCCACCGTCTGCTGCGGCCCGACCGCGCCGATCCGCTCCAGCAGGGCCCGCAGCGATTCACCGTCGATGAACGGCATGATGTAGTACGGAAGCCCTTCGACCTCTCCGGCGGCGAGAATCCCCACGATGTTCGGATGCTGGAGTGCGGCGACGGTGCGGATCTCCCCTCGGAACCGCTCGGCGCTCACACCCTCGGAGCGCTCCGGCGGCAGGACCTTGACCACCACACGGCGGTTGAGCGCAGTGTCGAGGGCCACATAGAGGTGGGCCATCCCCCCGCCGGCGAGCTCGCGCTCGATGGCAAAGGCGCTGCCGAGCACCCGCTGGAGTGATTCCTGTGACGTCACCCGGTCTCCCAGAAGGTGCTGTTCTTCTGACGTGCAAAGCCCCGAAACAGTTGCATCATAACACGATAGCCTGTGGAGTCCGCTCCCTCTGGTATAGATTGTCGCGCATGGGTCCAGCGATCGAAACCCGGGCGCTCAAGAAGGTCTATCCCGCGCCCCCGGTCCGCCGTCGCGGCCCCAGGGGCCCCCAGATGGCCCCCGGCGGACCTCCCACCCCCTCCGCCTCCCCCGGTGCGCGTGAGATTCAGGCGCTCGACGGCCTCGACCTCTCGGTCCAACCGGGCGAATTCTTCGGGTTGCTGGGGCCCAATGGCGCCGGGAAGACCACGACGATCGGCGTCCTTACCACACGCGTGCGGCCCACGTCGGGAACGGCCGCGGTGGCCGGCATCGATGTCGTCCATGATCCGGTGGGCGTCAAGCAGCGGATCGGCGTGGTACCCCAGCGGCCCAACCCCGACAGGCAACTTACCGCCATCCAGAACCTGCTCTTCCACGCCGCGTATTTCGGTATTCCCCGCGCGGTCTCCCTCCCGCGAGCTCAGGCGCTGCTCGACCAGCTCGAAATCGGCGACCGGGGCGAGGCGAAAGTGGAACAACTTTCCGGCGGGCAGCAGCAGCGGCTGATGATCGCGCGAGCGCTGATCCACGAGCCGGAGATTCTCTTTCTGGACGAGCCGACCGTGGGGCTCGATCCCCAGGCCCGGCTCGCGCTCTGGGAGATTCTGCGCTCGCTGCATCAGCAAGGCCGCACCATCATCATGACCACGCATTACATGGAAGAAGCCGACCGGCTCTGCGAGCGGCTCGCGATCATCGATCGCGGAAAGCTCCTCGCCCTCGACACGCCGGCCGGACTCAAGGCGCGCGCGCCGGGGGGCACGCTCATTCAGATCACCCTCGATGGCGAGGCGTCGCAGGCGCTCTCCGCCGCGGAAAGCGTTCCCGGGGTGACGAAAGCGGGGGCCAAGGGGGCCGAGCTCTCGATGTACGCCGAGCGGGCCGGTGAGACGCTGCCGGCAATCCTCCGAGCCGTGGAGCAGGCGGGCCGCGCGCCGCTGGACATTCGCTTCACCCCGCCCAGTCTCGAAACGCTCTTCGTGTCGCTCACGGGAAGAAAGCTCGAGTGAGTCCCTCGCCCTGGAAGGTGTTCGGCGCCCTGGTGCGCCGCGACGTGCACGTGGTCTCGAGGGAGCTGCCGTTTTTTCTGCTGCGCACCACGCTGCAGCCCATCATGTTCACCTTCGTCTTCGGCTACCTGCTGCCCAGGATGGGGTTCGTGCAGCGGGGGTACACCGGGGCGCTGCTCCCGGGCGTCCTCGGTGTGAGCCTCGCCTTTGCGAGCGTGCAGGCCGTCGCTCTTCCGATGGTGGCGGATTTCGGGTGGACGCTGGAGATCGAAGATCGGCTGCTCGCCCCGGTTCCGACGTGGGTGATCGCACTGGAGAAGGTGATCGCGGGGACGGTGCAGGGGGTGATTGCGGCGCTGTTCGTGCTGCCGGTTGCCCGCCTGATCATGGGGCCGATCGTGGGACTGGACTTCGCGCATTTCGGCGTGGTGGTGGGAATGACGCTGCTCGGCGCGTTCACCTTCTCGGCGTTCGGCCTCCTGCTCGGCACGGCGATTCGCGGGGAGCAGATCGGTCTCATGTTCGGGCTCATCGTCGCGCCGATGATTTTCTTCGGGTGCGCGTACTATCCGTGGAAGGCGCTCTCGGCTGCCCCGGTCGTGCAGGCGCTGGTCCTCGTGAATCCGCTGGTGTACGTCTCGGAGGGAATGCGCGGCGCCCTCACGCCGTCGCTGCCGCACATGAACCTGGCGGTGGCCGCCGGGGCGCTGGTGCTGCTGAGCGCGATCTTCATGGCGGTGGGGCTCCGGACGTTCGACAGGCGGGCGGTGTCGTAAGATGGGGACTGGGTGCTGGGTACTGGGGCTGGGGTGAAACAGTCCCTGCGGGCCTGCCGTCGTGAATTAGTGACTTCGAAACTCGCGCTCGTCGCGCTCTGCCTCGTGACGCCCTCCGCTCTCGCTGCGCAAGCGGAGGTGGACTCCGCTGGGGTCGCGCGCGATGCGTGGCGCCAGGCGGTGCCGCTCTTCCGGCGCCAGGAGTATGCCGCCGCCCGCGACCTGGTTCGCCGCGCCTATCAGGCCTGGCCGGGGCAGCCGGTGTACGTCGCCGGTTACGCCGCGCTGTCCGCGCGGCTGCTCGACACCGCCGCGACGCTCGAAGCGCTGGGTCTGTTGGCCGATCTCGGACTTTCCACCGATCTCGCGGGTAGTGCCGATTTTGCCGCGCTGCGCGACGCACCGGCGCTCCGCCCCGTCGCCAAGCGGCTCGCCGTCAATGCCGCACCCCTCGCGCAGAGCACGGTCGCCGTTTCGCTCACCGAGGCGGACTTCTTTCCCGAAGGGATGTCGCACGATCCGAAGAGCGGCGCCTGGTACGTCGGCAGCATCCGTCACCGGAAAGTCACTCGCATCCGTCCCGGCACCGCCCCCGAAGACGTCGTGCGCGAGGGCCAGGATGGACTCTGGTCCGTCCTCGGCGTGCGCGCGGACCCACCAAGCGGCACGCTCTGGGTCACCACCGCCGCAATCCCGCAGGGCGCCGGATACCTTCCCGCCGACAGCGGACGAAGCGGCGTATACGCCTTCGATCTGGCGACCGGCCGCTTCAAGGCGCGCTACCTGCTGCCGGCATCGGCTCCGGGACACCTGCTGGGAGATCTGGTCGTCGCGGCCAACGGCGACGTCTACGCCACCGACAGCCGGGATCCGGTGATCTGGCGGATTCGCCGGGGCAGCGACGAGGCCCAGGAATTTCTCCGGCATCCGCTCTTCCGTTCGCTGCAGGGCCCGGCGCTCGATCCGGGGGGGCGCACACTCTATGTCGCGGACTACTCCCATGGCATCCTCGCCGTGGATCTCAACACGCGGCAAGTCCGCGCGCTCCCGGTTCCGCCGCGCACGACCGTGCTGGGCATCGATGGCCTCGCCTGGCACGAGGGAGCGCTGATCGGAGTGCAGAACGGCGTCACTCCCGCGCGCGTCGTGCGCCTGAAGCTCGACCCGGCTGGCCAGCGCATCACCGCCGTCACCGTTCTGGACCGCAATCACCCCCAGGCTCCGGAGCCCACCATCGGCACGGTGTGGGGCAATCGGTACTTCTACGTCGCCAACAGTCAGTGGGAGGCGTACGACGATGCGGGGCGGCTCCGGGCCGGTGTCCGGCTGGACCCCCCCCGTATTCTCGAGCTCAGGCTTCCCTAGGGCGTTCGCGGCCCGATGGTGAGATACTTCCCGTCGCCGCTGGACTTCACTCCGGCGGCGATTTCCGTCTGGGAAAGGATTCCTCGTGTCAGGCCGTTTTCGTTTCCTTGCCGCATTCACGGGCGTCATGATCGGCGCCGTGGCCCAGCTCACGGCGCAGTCGCGCTCCCCTCGCGCGCCTGCTGTCGCCACCAATGTGCGCTACGAGATCACCTTCGATTCCGCACACGCCGAGCGCAGAAATGTGCGCATCGGCATGGAGTTCGAAGTCCCACGCCCCGGGCCGGTGCTCTTGTCGGTGCCGGCGTGGACCCCCGGCTCCTACGAGCTCAGCTACTACGCGCGCAAGGTCTCCAACTTCTCGGCGACCGCCGGGGGGCGCCCGCTCGCCTGGGACAGGGCAGACTACGACACTTGGCGGGTACGGCCGGTTGCGGCCGGACGCGTCCGGGTGGAGTTCGACTTCCTGGCCGACACCCTCGAAAATGCGATGGCCTGGGCGAAACCCGATTTTCTCCTGGTCAACGGTACCAACGTGTTTCCCTATCCCGAAGGCCAGGGGATGGAGTTCTCCGCGCGGGTGCGCGTCACCGCCGCGCCGGGGTGGCAGACCGTCACCGGTCTCGACCGGGACGGCGCGGGCGAGTACCGCGCCACGAACTATCACGATCTGGTCGATATGCCATTCTTCATCGGCCGTCTGGACGTGGACAGCGCCCAGGTCGAGGGGCTCTGGCACCGGCTCGCGAGCTATCCCTCGGGAGCGCTGCGGACCGCCGGACGCCGGGTCCTCTGGGAACAGATTCAGGCGATGGTCCCGCCGCAGTCGAAGGTGTTCGGCGAGACGCCGTGGAAGCACTACACCACCATGCTCATCTTCGATACGTCGTTCGGTGGCGGGAGCGCGCTCGAGCACCAGAGCTCGCACGTCGGGATCTACAATCCACAATTCATCGGCACCGCGCTGCTGGCCTCGATCACCGCGCACGAGATCTTCCACGCCTGGAACGTGAAGCGGCTCCGCCCCTCCGAAATGGTGCCCTACCGCTACGATCAGCCCCAGCCGACCACCCTCCTCTGGGTCAGCGAAGGGATCACCGATTACTACGCCGACCTCGCGCTGGTGCGCGGGAGCATCATCGATTCCACCGTGTTCCTGAGCGTCACCGAGGGCAAACGGGAACATACCGACCAGACGGTCCCGGTCGCGCTGGAGGATGCGTCACTGACTACATGGATCCATCCTACCGACGGCACCGGCGACATCTACTACGACAAAGGCTCGCTCGCCGGGCTCCTCCTCGACATTCTGATTCGCGACGGGAGCGATAACCGCCGCTCGCTCGACGACGTCATGCGGAGTCTCTACCAGAGCACCTACAAGAAGGGGAAAGGCTTCACGACCGCGGAGTGGTGGGCGGCGGTCACCGCGGCGGCCGGGGGCCGCTCGTTCACGGAATTCGCCGCGAAGTACATCGACGGCCGGGAGCCATTCCCCTGGTCCACTGTCGGCGCGCTGGGCGGCCTCAGGCTCCATTCCGATTCCACCCGCGAGCTCCGGCTTGGCGTCAACACGCTGTCCGACAGCTCACGCGTCTTCGTGACGGCGGTGACGCCGGGGAGCGCCGCCTCCGACGCCGGGATCGAGCCCGGCGATCAACTCCTCAAGGTGGGCGAGGTCGAGGTCAAGGATGAGGGCTTCGCGCCGCAATTCCGGGCGCGCTATGCCGCCGCCGTGGGGAGCACGATTCCCGTGGTGATCCGACGGAACGACGCGGAGCGGACAGTGCAGATGCAAGTGCGGCGGGAGCTGATCGTGACAACCCGGCTCATCTGGGACGCGGCGGCAACCGCGAAGGCGGGGAGGGTAAGGGCTGGGATACTCAGGGGAACAACGGGGGGATAGAGAGGATTTAGGAATCAGGAGTCAGGAGTCAGGAGTCAGAGTGTTTCCCTCAGCCCTGACCACTGACTCCTGACTCCTGATTCCCGACTACTGCGACTTCTTGGGCTGCTCCTGCGCCGCCAGCGCCAGCAGCTGCCGCTGGGTCGTGCCGCGGCGCAGCATGTTGAGCGCCATCATCATCTGCGGATCCTGCGGAATCCCCCGGCGGAACGCGGTGGTATCACCGAATGCCTGGATGGCGAACCGCTCCTCGATATTGCGATCGACCACGTTCTGGGCGGCATCGAATTGCGCCCGGGTGATCGGCACCTTCGCTTTGATCAGCCGGTTGAAGAACTCGTTCCGCATCGCCGGCGTCACGGTAAAGTCGCGGCTCAGCGAGCCCTTGGAGTCGAGCGCGTAGTCGTACAGCGTGTTATACCATGCCCGGCCGGCCGGGGCCGCAGCCTGGGCCAGCTCCCGCTCCGCCGCGGTGGCGGTGTCCTGGGGAACCACGAGATCCGGCGTGATCCCGCCGCCACCCAGGATCTTCCGGCCGGCGTCGGAATTGAAGACCGGGCGATTCTTGACGGTGTCGCCGGCCACGGAGTCCCGGGCGTATTCCACGAAGCGGTCGTCGCCCAGCCGGTCGTGCTCCGACTGGATCGAGCGGCCGCTCGGGGTGTACCACTTCCCGGTGGTGAGCTTGATGTACCAGCCGCCTTCCATCGGGAAGAGCGTCTGCACCAGCCCCTTGCCGAACGAGGTGGTCCCCACCACGAGCCCGCGGTCGTGATCCTGGAGCGCTCCGGCGACGATTTCCGACGCGGACGCACTGCCGCCGTCGACCATCACCACGATCGGCATCGAGTCGATAACCGAGGGCCGGCTGGCCGACGCGATCTCCGGGGTCTTTCCTCGGTGACGAACAACCACGATCTCCTGCCCCGGCCTCAGGAAGAGATCGCTGATGTCGAGCGCCTGATCGAGGGAGCCGCCTCCGTTGCCGCGCAGGTCGAGGACGAAGCTCTTCGCCCCGCGGCGCTTGAGGTCGAGGAGCGCCTTCGACACGTCTTCGGCGGCGGAGTCGTTGAAGCTCTGCAGCGGGATGTAGCCGACGCCACCGTCCAGCACCAGCGAGTATGGCACCGCCGGGACCCGGATAATCGCCCGGGTGAACTGGCCCCGGATCGGCTGCACCACGCCGGCGCGCTGGAACACGACATCGACCTTGGTGCCGGGCCGCCCGAGGAGTCGCCCGGAGACCTGGCTGAGCTTGAGCCCCACGACCGGGACGGAATCCACCGCCATGATGTGATCGCCGGGCTGCACGCCACCGGCCTCGGCGGGGCTGTTGGGAAACACCCGGGCGACGACGATCTGGTCGTCCTGGGGCTCGATCTGCATCCCCAGGCCGCCGTAGTTGTTCCGTAGCGTGTTCCGCTGGAACTCGGCGATCTCCTCGGGCGAGTAGAGTTCCGCGTAGGGGTCCTTGAGATTCTTGATCAGCCCGCGCGCGGCCTTCTCGTAGATGGCGTTCCTGGACAGGGAGTCCACCGCGTTGTCTTCGATGCGCTGCAAAACTTGCGAAAAAAGGCGGGCCCCATCGGCGGTCTGGCCGCCCTGCCGAAGGAATGCGCCGGCTGCCATAGGGAGCAGCAGCAGGGCCCCCCCGATTGCTATCGACCGAATCCTCATGCTACCCGCTCCCATTGCCGCAGGACGAAGCCGCGACGGACACCGGAATGGCGCCGTCGCGGGAGTCATAATCGGACACCAGCTATAATATAAATACGTTGCCGACGGGTGGGGGGATTCGGGCGAAAAGCAGCTAACGGCTTTCAGCTGTCGGCCAGGCTGTGGGAGGCGACCGATAGCTCGACCGATAGCCGTTAGCCGATAGCAGTTAGCCCTTGGTAAGGATCTCCTCAAACAACCGCAACGCCCGGGGATCGTCGGACTGCCCCAGCCAGAAGAGCGCCTTCCTCCGGATTTTGGGGTCCCGGTTGGTCTTGGCGATCCGGATCAGCGCCGGCACCCCTTCGTCGTTCTTGAGCTGCGAGATTGCAAAGACCGCCTGGTCGCGGATGTCGCGGGTTTCGTCCTCATCCTCGGCCAGCGCCGAGAGCCCCCTGGTGGCTTCGTCTCCAGCGGCCTGGCTCAGCCAGAAGACTGCATTCTTGCGGGTGTCGGTTCGGGCCCGGGTGTCCTTGGCGAGGGCGAGCAGATCGGGCCAGACCACGGCACTGTCGGCGATGATCGCCGCGTAGATCGCCCGATCGGCGTTGTAGGCGCGTGCGGCGAGGGCAACCAGCGCCTTGGCCGCGACGGGCGCCGAGACCATCCCCAGATCGGTGATGCTGCCGCTGCCGCCTCGCCAGTCGCCACCGACATACACGCGGAGCCGGGTGACTTCTCCCTCGGACTTGGTGATCGCGATCCGCGCCGGTCCCGGCTCACAGGGGCGATCCCGCCATCCCCGGCCGGTCCAGCGCGAGGTCCCGTCGTCGAACGAGGTGAAGTTGTCCTCGCCGCGCGAGCGGTCGCGGATAAAGGTCTCACCGTCGCCGCAGATGCCTTCCCGGACTCCGAAGGACAGCCGCACCGTCCCTTCCCGGACCGCGAGGATCCGGTCGGTGAGCGCCTGGCCGGCGGCGGAACCGGCGAGGCCGGCGACGAGGAGCGGAGTGATGCCGATGAGACGCCGCATGGAGTGCCTCCCCGTCAATTCGGCTTCTCGAGAAGCTTCTCGAGAAACGCCGGCACGCGCGGGTCGTCGGACTGGCCGAGCCAGAAGATCGCCTTCTTCTTGAGCTCGCGGTCGGTCTCGGTCCTGGCGATTTCGAACAGCTTGTCCACCGCCGCCTTCTCGTCGCGCTGCGAGTAGACGAAGATCAGCTGGTCCTTCATTTCCCGGCTCGGCATCTTCTCGTAGAGGGTGAAGAGCTCGGTCGCCGGAATATCCGACTGGCCCACCCAGAAGAGCGCCTTTTTCCGAAGGTCGATGCTCTCGTTGACGTCACCGGCGACTTGTAGCAGCCAGCGCTGGCTCTCACGCCCTTCGATCTGGGACATGGAGAAAAGAATCTTGTCGCGCGACTCCGTGTCCCTGAGCTGGATATAGAGCGTCTTCAGGAAACCCGAGCGATCGGGATCGTCGCCCTGGCCGATCCAGAAGATCGCCTTCTGCCGGAGGTCGGAGGACACGCCGGCGCGGAGCGCGAAGTCCTTCAGCGCCTGGCGGGCGCGCGGGGAATCCTGCTGCGAAAGGGCAAAGATCGCCTTTTCCTGCAGCGCGGGATCGTTCGCGCTCCGAAGGATCGAATCGAGCGCGGCGACCGCCGCGGGTGAATCGACCTGCGAGAGCCACTGCACCGCCTGCTCGCGCACCTCGCCGTCGGGATCGCTGCGCGCGGCATCGAGGAGAATCCGCTCGGTCTCCGGTCCCTCGTGCTGGGACACCAGGAACACCGCCTTGCGGCGGAGGCAGAGCGATTCCGGATCGCGCCGTGCCAGCACCTTCTTCAGAATCGGCAGCGCCTTGTCGCCGTCCATCTGCAGCAGCGCGTTGAGCGCGGCGGACTGGGTGTCGTCTTCGTTGTTGCAGCGTTCCCCCCGGACCCGCACCCCGACCCCGCCGCGGCGACCGCCACGGACGATGACCGCGGTCGATGGCGTCGGTGGCGTGGCCGCGGTCGGCGGAGTGGGCGGCGTCACGGCGATCATCGGCGTCGTGGCCCGGTTGGCTTCGACCGTGATTTCCGCGGCACACTCGGAGTCACCCCGGCGGGCCAGCTCACCGCAGATACGAATGCGGAGCTGGTCGGCTTCGCGCCGGGTGCTCGCGCTCCGGGCCTTTTCCTTCTGCAGCTCCAGGACGCGGAGCGCCTGCCCCAGGGATTCGTCGTTGTCCCGCTTGCTCAGCGCGTACGCCTGCCAGTAGTAGGCATCACCCGCGTAAGTGGAGCGGGGATACCTCCGGTAAATGCTCCCGAAGAGATCGGCGGCGGTGGCATAGCGGCCGCGGTTCAGCTCACGCCGGGCATCCCGGTAGATCTGGTCGGCGGGGTCCTGCTGGGCCCATGCCGCCGGGGGAGAGTCGGCGATCTCGTCGCCCACCATCGCAAACCCGAAGGAGCCGAACCGTCCCATGCGGGCGCTGGTGATGGCCAGCGCTGCCTCGGCGTGCATCAGTCCGAGGCGCGCCCCCGCCATCGCGGGACCGAGCGCCGCGAGCTGTGGCCGAGCCTGGGCGAGCGACATCGCGGCGCGCGCCTGGGCATCGGCCACGACCGGGCCGAGCCACGCGAGGTCGGGCACCCGGATCACCACCGAGGCTCTCGTGGTGGCCGCTTGCGCCTGCAGGGAACCCACCGACGCGGCGGAAAGTGCGAGGACGAGGTACCGAACGGAATACATGTGCAATGCTCCTTACAGACGAATGGCCGAGCCCGCCGGAATTGCATTCCGGAGACGGGTTCGGAGATGACTCTGCGCCAGACCGTCGGCGATCAGATCGCGATCCCGGTTCTTCTCGCGGGGATCGAGCGTCGCGATCTGCGCCAGCACGAGCTCGAGATCCTCGAGCAGCTTGCGGGTTCTCGGATCCACTACCCGCTTCGAGTCGAGCAGGAGGCGGGTGTCAGTGAGTAGATCCTGTGCCTGCGCCGAAAAATCGGTCGCCGCGGTAGGAGTGCCGAACTCGGTCAGAAAGGTCTCGACCTGGGTCAGGTGGTCGTCGGTCGCGACCTTGGCGGCCACTTCACCCCGGGCGCGCTGTTGCGCCGGGGCTGCGGCCGCCTCGGGCGCAGTGGCGACGGACGACTGGGCCGGAGCGGCGGGCGTACTACCGCGCGAGGGGACAGTCAGGCGGCCGATGGCGATACCCAGCACCAGGAGCGCGGCGATGCCGAACACGAGGCGCAGCGGGGAGCGGGCCGGCCGCGTCACCAGCGGCGGCACCTCGGTGCGCGCCGCCTCTCGGCTCGCCCGAATTGCCTCCCACATTTCCGCCCGTGGGGTCGCGGGGGGCGCGTGATAATCGCGCGCCGCGTCGCGAATCAGATTGTCCAGGCGGTCCTCCCGATCATCCATCATGAGGCCAGATCCCCCGCGTACTGTGCCAGCTGCTGCCGAAGTTTTGCGCGCGCCCGGCTCAACTGCGCCTTCGAAGTGCCCTCCTGGATTCCCAGCGCGCTGCCGATTTCCAGGTGCGTAAATCCCTCCACGTCGTGCATCAGGAACACCGTGCGATACCCCGTCGGCAGCTCCTCGATGGCCGCGGCCAGCTTGAGCTTGAGGTCCGGATCGCCTTCCCGCGATGGCGTCGCCAGCCGGTCGGCGTGCTCCAGATCGATCTCCCGCGCCCTCAGCCGCTTGACCTTCCGCTGCCCGTTGTAGACCACCGAGATCGCGATCGACGTAATCCAGGTCGAGAGCGCCGATTCGCCTCGGAAGCCGGCCAGGCGCTCGAAGGTCCGAATGAACGTGTCCTGCGTATAGTCGGCCGCCAGCTCCCCGTCCCCCACCATGCGGTAGACGAGACGGTATACCCGGTCCACATGCGTGTCGTACAGCTCACGCTCGGCATCCTGATCGCCCGCCAGAACACGGGCGACGAGACTCGTTGGTTCCACCCTGCCCCGGGTTCAGAGGGTCGACCCTATTCTGTGCAATGGGACAGTAGAGCGCCAGAAAGGGTTGCGTAGCGGCAGCCTTCAGCCTTCAGCTTTCAGTCAACTTAGCTACCGCTTGAGAATGGTCGACAATCGAGCAGCATCACCGTTCACGATATCGAATGGAACTGCCTGGCAGTAGCGACAGATACTAATACCACATCCCCAGCTGAGTTTCTCAGGTCAATGCGTACAGTTGCGGTCCGAAGCGCTGGAGATCGCTGGTGCGAAACGAGCTATTATTAAATAAGTGATTCAGTTATTATCAGAACTATGTCCAGGGTACGAGCGGCTAACCGTATAGACCACATAGCTGATGCAGCCACTGAGGTTTTTATAATTCATGGCTATGCCGCCGCGAAGATTGCTCAAATCGCCGAGCGAGCACGGGTAGGCCCGGGCACGATCTATCTGTACGCCGCGGGCAAAGAGGCGCTTTTTGACCTTGCCATCCGCCGGGCGATGGAGGATCCGTCGGTTTGGACGATGAGCTTCCCCCACCCGGCACCGGAACCAGGCGCAGTCGCCGACGCCCTGTGGCGCTGCCTCCAGAACGCCTCCCATTTTCCGCAGCTCTGGCTGGCGACCGAATCTCCTCCACCCGAGGACATCACGGCGGAAGTGGATGGGATCATCCGGGAGCTCTATCGATGGCTCCACCGATACCGGCGGGCAATCAAGCTGGTGGAACGGTGCCGGGGCGAATGGCCCGACGTCTCCCAGGTGTTTTACCGGAGATTCTTGCGTGGCGGGGTTCGCCGCCTGGCGGATTACCTCCAGCGTCGGACCAAGGATGGAGCCCTCCCTGCCCGGCCCGATCACCTCGCTGCCGCCCATCTGATAGTAGAATCCCTCATCTGGATGGCCGTGCACCGGGAGTGGTCATCCGATGGGGCGATGATTCCTTCAGCGATCGCTGAGGAGACCGCGCTCCGGATGCTGGTGCCGGCAATTTGCAGCAAATAGCCTTCGGCCTTCAGCCTGAGGACTGCCCTTGAACCACGGCGCCGCCTTTCTCGCCCAGTCGCGCGAATACCTTACCGCGCACTACCTCCCCAAGATCCGCGGGTCGGTGGATGTGCTCCCCGAGGCCGATCTCTGGTGGCGTCCGCACGATGCCGCGAACTGCATCGGCAACCTCCTGCTGCATCTTGCCGGTAACATCCGGCAGTGGGTGGTAAGCGGGGTGGGGGGCGCGCCCGATCGCCGCGACCGCGCCGCCGAATTTGCTCGGCGCGAGCCGATTCCCCGGACCGAGCTGCTCGCGCTGATCACCGAAGCGGTACTCGAAGCCGACTCCGTCATCGCAGCCACCGATCCCGCTTCGCTGGGCGAACGGCGCCAGGTGCAGGGCAGGACCGTCACCCTTCTCGAGGCGATCTATCACGCGGTCGAGCACTTCGGCATGCACACCGGACAGATCGTATACATCGCGAAGCTGCGGTCGGGGACTGATCTGGGCTTTTACGAAGTGATCGACGGGATTCCGCGGGCGGCATGGGAGGGGCGCCCGGAGGGGGGGAGCGCATAGGTGGTGGCTGGGGACTGGGTGCTGGGGACTGGAAACTGCCGCCCCTACCAGCACCTAGCACCCAGTACCAAGCACCCGTCTAGGGTACTTGCCCCCAAAACGCCCCCAGATACGCAAGCAATCCCGCATACAGCTCGATTCCGTCCCACAAATTCTTGATGCGCAGGTTCTCGTTTTCGGCGTGCTGATTGTTGTCGTGATTCACGATCGGCACCATGACGAGCGTGGCGCCGAGCACTTCCTTGAACTGATAGAGCGGCAGGCTTCCTCCCAGCGGCGGCTCCACGACCACCGCCGCTCCGAGCGCGGCTTCCGCCGCGCGGATCACCGCGCGGGAGACCGGGAGATCGAGCGCGGTGCTGGTTGCGGGATAACCGCCGTCCCCCGTCACCTTGATGATGCGAGGGTGGGCGCGGCGGGTCGCCGAATCGGGGTCCTGGTGCACGACGTGATAGCCGCGCTTCACGAAATGCCCTTCGAGGAGGGCGCGCACCCGTTCGGGCCGCTGGTCGGGGACCAGCCGGAAATCGATATAGGCGGTCGCCTCGGGAACGATGACATTCGCGGAGGCGGCGCCGGTGCGCCCGCCCGAGATGCCGCTCACATTGAGCCCCGGCTTCGAGACCTGTTCCGCCAGGCCCGCGCCGGATCCTTCGGTGCGGCCGAGCCGAAGATCCGCCGCCACCTGCGCGTCAATGTTGGGCATCGCCGCGAGCGCAGCGCGCTGCTCCGCGGAAAACGGAAGCACGTCATCGTAGAAATGATCGATCAGAATGCGCCCCTCCTCGTCGCGCATCGAGGCGATGAGATGGGCGAGCATCACATTGGGATTGGGGGCCCAGTTCCCGTAGTGGCCACTATGCAGCGGGCGCGCCGGACCGTAGACCGTGAGATTGACCCCCATGACGCCGCGCACCCCGAACGAGACCTTGGGCTGCCGGCTCTGGTGCACCGGCCCATCGCCGAAGAGCCAGAGGTCAGCCTTCAGGAGGGCGGCATGCCGCGTGAGCATCTCGCTGAGATGGGCGGAACCGGCTTCCTCCTCTCCCTCGAAGAAGAACTTGAGGTTCACCGACGGCCGCTGTCCGAGCGCCTTGAGGGCATCGAGGGCGGTGAGCATCGCGATGATCGGCGATTTGTCGTCGCTGGCCGAGCGCGCGTAGAGTCGCCATTCCGGATCGAAGCGTCCCCCCGCGGCAGGGAAGGGAATCTCGCGCGCACCTTTCGTGAGGGCGCCATCGCGCAGCACCACCTGCCAGGGCGCGGTGACCCACCGGGCAGAGTCCACCGGCTGGCCGTCGTAATGTGCGTAAAACACCACGGTTCGAGAGGCACCCGGGGCGGGCAGCTCCCCGTATACCGCTGGGGGCGACCCGGGCGATTCGAGGATGCGGGTGGTGGCGCCTCGGCGCTCGAGCATCGCAACAATCAGGGCCGCGTTGCGCCGGATATTGACCGAATCACTCGCGACGTTGGGAATCGCGAGAAACCGGGTCAGCTCGCCGACGATTTCCGTTTCGCGGGGGGCGCGCCACGCCGCAATCTTCGAGCGAAGCGAAGTGTCGGCTTGGGCGGCAGGGCGGTCGGGCGGCAGGGCGGCTGGTTGCTGGATGCCGGCGAGCAACAGTAGTGTGGAAAGCATGGGAACTCCGGAATTCGATGTACGGTGCGCGGTGACCGGCCAGCCTGGCCAGCGTATCTTCCACGGCCCCCGAGTTTACCGCAAGAGGAGTTCGGCATGACGGTTCGCCCCGAAGAATCGCTCGACCCCGAATCATGGGACGAGTTTCGCAGCCACAGTCATCAGGTGGTGGATGAGCTGTTCGACTGGCTCCGCACGGTGCGGGAGCGGCCGGTGTGGCAACCGGTGCCGGAGGAGGTGCGTGCCGCGCTTCGGCGCCCGCTCCCCGTGGAAGGGCGCGGGCTCGAGGCGAGCTGGGACGAGTTCCGCCGATCGGTGCTCCCCTACCCGTGGGGTAACGTCCACCCGCGTTTCTGGGGGTGGGTTAACGGAATCGGAAGCCCGAGCGGCGCGCTCGCGGAGCTGGCCACGGCGATCATCAATACCAACGCCGGCGGCGGCCACCAGGCGGCGCCGTACGTCGAAGAGCAGGTGATCGACTGGTGCAAGACGATGGTGGGATTTCCCTCGGACGCGAGCGGCGTGCTGGTAACCGGCGGCTCGGTGGCCAATCTCGTGGCGCTCGCCGCGGCCCGTGATGCGGGAGATCCCCGGATCTGTGAAGAGGGCCTCGTCGCCCTCGGCGGATCGCCCGTACTCTATGCGTCGGCCCAGACCCACAACTCCGTGGACAAGGCCGCTCGCCTGCTCGGCCTCGGCCAGCGCGCGCTGCGATCGGTGCCGGTAGACCCTGAATTCCGAATCGATCTCCAGGCGCTCGAGCGGGCGATCGCCGGCGATCGCGCGGCGGGACGCAGGCCTTTCTGCGTGGTCGGAAACGCCGGGACCGTCAACACCGGGGCGATCGACGACCTCGCCGCCCTGGCGGAACTTTGTAAACGCGAGAGACTCTGGTTCCACGTTGATGGCGCGTTCGGCGCCCTGGCTGCGCTCTCCGATCGGCTGCGTCCCCTGGTCGCGGGCATGGAGCGCGCCGACTCGATCGCGTTCGACCTGCACAAATGGCTCCACATGCCATATGACGTCGGGTGCGTGCTGGTGCGCGACCGCGAGGCGCACCGCCGTCCCTTCGCCACCAAGGCGAGCTACCTGGCGCGGGAAGCCCGCGGCGCCGCCCCGAACGATCACGACCCCGGCACGCTCGGACCCGAGCTCTCCCGCGAATTTCGCGGCCTCAAAGTCTGGATGCTGCTCCAGGAGCACGGCGTGGCCAAGTATGCCAGGCTGATCGAGCAGAACGTGGAGCAGGCGAAATACCTCGCGGAGCTGGTGCGAGAACATGCCGAGCTGGAGGTGATGGCGCCGGTGCCGCTCAACGTCGTGTGTTTGAGATACGTGGGGAAAAAAGGCGAAGGGCGAAGGGGGAAAGGGGAAGAACTCGATGCACTGAACCGCGAGGTCTTGATCCGGATTCAGGAGCGGGGGATCGCGGTGCCGTCCGCGACGTCGCTGAACGGACGCTTCGCGATCCGGGTCGCCATCACCAACCATCGAAGCCGTCTCGACGACTTCGATCTGTTCGTCGCCGCGATTGCGGACCTGGGCCGCGAGCTCAGCGCACCGGTCTGAGCCGAGAAATCCTTCCCTCCACACCGGCGGCCCAGCAGGTGCCTCCGGCGCAGCTTACCGTGTTGAAGCCGGGGCCTTCGAGCCGGCGCCAGGTGACGCCTCCGTCGGTGGACACGGCGCTTCCGACCGGTCCCGCGGCGACGACGGTGCGCGTTCCAGCCACCGCCACGCCGTACTGCACACCCGCGAGCGCCGGGCTCGTTCCGATCCGCCAGCTCCGGCCTCCGTCGTCGGTGCGGAGGAGATTCTCGAGCGAGCTATCGCGCTGCTGATAGTCTCCGCCGACCGCTACCCCATGCCGCCCGTCGCGGAACGCCAACCCGAAAACTCCCTTGGCCCGGCCGCCGGCCGCGCTCGTCTCGAACACCTGCCAGGTCTTCCCGCGGTCGGAGGAATGCAGGACCCGCGCCTTCGTCCCGCCGCCGGTGCCGATCCAGACATCCTTTGTGCCGCGCACGGTGATCGCGGTCCCGCTCGCCGCGAAGGCTGCCTCGCCCGGGAGCGCCGGCGGAATGCGCTCGGGAGCGACCCGGGTCCAGGTGGCGCCGCCGTCACCCGTGGTGATGATCACGAACCGCCCCTCGATTGGATCGCTGAACGCGATGCCGTGTTTCGCGTCCCAGAACGCCATTCCGTCGAAGAAAATCCCCGCGGTGGAGTTCTCGTACTGCTGCCGCCAGGTCCGTCCGCCGTCGTCGGTGTGGTATATCCGCGCCGCCGAAGGACCGGCAAACGCGGTGCCGAGCGCCCAGGCGCGGCGACGGTCGACCGCGCGGATCGCGATGAGGAACAGATTCGATGCGCCGGGAATGCTGTCGGCGTACCAGTTGGCGCCGCCGTCGGTGGTGCGGGAGACGATCCCGCCCCGGCCGGCGGCCCAGACGATCCGGTCGCTCACGGCGTGGAGCCCGCGGAACTCGGTCGCGGTGCCGGAGCGCTGAGCCACCCACTGCGCCGCGCCGGGTGGGGCCAGCAAGCCGAGGCAGACGACGGCAGGCGCTATCCTCATGGCGCGGCAAGGTAATCAGGAAGGGTCGCTCTGGACATCTGGGGCCGTGATGGTATCGTCCCGCCATGGCAACGAACCCATCCGACAAGTCGCGCGCCGTCGCCCTGGCGCTCTGTATTCCCCTTGGCGTCTTCGGGGCCCACCGCTTTTACGTGGGGAAGATCGGCACCGGACTGCTCCAGCTCTGCACCCTTGGCGGTTTGGGCCTCTGGTACCTGTACGATCTGATCACCATCGCCAGCGGCGAATTCCGGGATGGCGATGGCCGCCGCGTGGCGCTCTGGGATCCGGAGGACGCAGCCGCGCTCGCCCATGGTGTGCCGCAAGAGCTGCTCGATGAGCTCGAGTCGCTTCGCCGCGAAGTCGGGGAACTGGCCGAGCGGGTGGACTTCACCGAGCGGCTCCTCTCCGATCCGTCCCGCAGGCACGCCCCGCCCGGGGGTCCGACGACCTGAGTTCTCTCCTCGATCGGCTGCGTTCCGCGCTGGCGTCCGAGTATGACATCGAACGTGAAGTTGCTGGCGGCGGGATGGGAATCGTGTTCGAAGCACGCCAGCGGCGTCTCGACCGCCGGGTCGCAATCAAGATTCTCCGGCCCGAGCTGGCCACAGCGATTGCCGCCGAGCGCTTTCTTGCCGAAGGCCGGATACTCGCCCGGATCTCCCACCCCAACATCGTCCCCATTTACGACGCCGGCGAAGCCGACGGTCTCCTCTATTACGTCATGGAGTTCATCGAAGGCGAATCGCTTGCCGACCGGCTGCGACGGGGGCCGCTTCCGCCCGCCGATGCCCTCCGATTGAGCCGGGACCTCCTGGCAGCCCTCAGCGCCGCGCACGCCCTGGACGTGGTGCATCGCGACGTCAAGCCCGCCAACATCTTCCTCCGGGAGGGACGGGCGCTGCTCGGAGATTTCGGAATTGCCCGGTGGCAGCAGACGCACCAGGCCGGGCTCACGACGCCCGGCGAGATGATCGGTACCCCGCGCTACATGTCTCCCGAGCAACGCGACGGCGTACCGGTGACCAAGCGGACCGACGTGTACGCCGCGGGTCTGGTGCTCTGGGAAGCCTGTACCGGCCGCCGCTGGCCCGCCTATCAGGCGCCCGGGAACGCCGACTGGCGCCGTGTACCCGCCGCACTGGCGGCTCCGCTGCGCCGCGCGCTCGCCTTGGCGCCCCAGGATCGGTGGTCCGACGCCGGCGAGCTGGCCGGAGTCCTGGCACGCTCGCGCGGCCCGCGCCGCTGGCCCTGGGTGGCGGGTGCGGTCGCCCTCGCGGTGATCCTCGCGATCTTCTTCTGGCCTTCCAGTCGACCTCCAGCGACCGAGCTGCTCCTTGAGATCGCGTCGATGGAAACGACCGGCGTTCCGGACCCCGCAGCCTTCGGCGACTCGGTCGTCGGGGAGCTTGTTACGTCGCTGCGCGGTTACCCCGACCTTGCGGTGCATGACGCCCGCGGCCACCGTGCGACCCCCGGCGCGGTGCAACTGGCCGGCTCGGTTTTTCTCTCCGGTGATTTGCTGCACCTCGAGCTCGGACATTCGGGCCGCGGAGGGGAGCGCGCCCGGTCGCAGGGAACCCTTACACCTGCCTGGCGGGACCTGGTGCGGAGCCTGGCCGATTCGATGCTCAGGCTGGTGTGGACAGGCCGGATCGCCGGAGAACAATTCCTCCCGATCGGTGCGCTCCCGAAGCATGGCTTCGCCCTCAATCTCTGGCACCATGCCGAGCGATTGTACGCGGCGGGTGCGTGGGACAGCGCCAAGGCTGCCTATATCGCCGCGGAG
>Ga0210377_10000466_pt1 | contig 39001 bp, 31 predicted proteins | sample PLM4_65_b1redo_FD_155480 | JGI IMG/M metagenome (GOLD analysis project Ga0210377, IMG submission 155480) | Groundwater sediment microbial communities from an aquifer in East River, Colorado, USA - PLM4_65_b1 redo | ecosystem: Environmental > Terrestrial > Soil > Riparian zone | place: USA: East... | reverse complement strand
CCCCCAGCCGCGGAGATCAACCGAGACAGGGTGAGGTTGGGGAAGTAGGGCACGGGCCCGGGCGTCTTCACCTCACCCAGCATGAAGACCCGCGGTTCCTCTCCGGGCGCTCGTTCCGGGACGAATACGGAGTCCCCGGCATCCATGATGAAGTCCTGGGAGATGTCCCCCTCCTGGACGTACCGAAACAGGTTGACCGTGTAGGCCTTTCCGGACTCGCGGGTCAGGCGGACCCGTTCAATGCCCGCATTCGGTGCGAGCCCACCGGCCCTCGAGATCAGCTCGATCAGGGTCATTCGCCCCGTGAGCGGAATGGTCCCGATCCCGCCCCGGACCGCCGCAGCGATCGCCCCGATGACCGACACCTTCTTGCTGTTGTAGTCCTTGACCTGGACATCAATGACAGGCTTCCGGTAATAGGCGGAGAGCGCCTGGGTGATCTCTGCGGCGGCCTGATCGGCGGTCAACCCGCCCACAGAAACTTCGGCATAGCTGACGGTCACGCGGCCGTTCGCCCGGACAGGCGCCAGGATCCTCTCCTGCGTCGGACCCTTGGTGAAGAAAACATCAAGGACGTCGCCAGGGCCGATCCTGTACTGGGGGATCCCCTCGATCGTGACGAAGGTACGGTTCTCGGTGACCGGCGGTGGGATCTCTGACGGAACCAGAGGGGCCTCGGGGAGAATCGGCTGGGGAAAGGTCTCGGGATTCACCGAGGTGGCCACAGGCTCCGGGTACGTGGCGCAGGACTGCAGGGCCACCGAGATCAGGATGAGGGTGAGAAAAATCAGGGGCATGCGGCACCACGGGCACCGGAATGGGATCATCGGAGAAACTCCTGAGCGATCCTGTTTATCCATACATCTTGCGCAATTCCCCATACATCTTGCGCAATTCCCCATGAATGGGCCGCATCTTATAGATCGGATTCAGACTTGTCAAGCACTTACGCGAACTTAGGTGACAACTTACATCATATGGGGCGACCCGAGCACTGCCGACACAATCAATTGGGTCTACTGGCAACTGTCCGGCGTCATCCCTAGCACGACTATTCCCTGTTTCAACGTTTGAACGTTTCAATGTGCCAACCTGTTAACCCGCATGGTTGGCCTTCGTGGCCGTTGAAAGGCTTGCCGTCAGTGGCGACTGGGAATTCAGATAGGAGAGGGGTGTCCGAAAATTTTGCACTGTTCTCCTCCGTTCCGGGGGCGCCCGCAGACGAGGCATGCCTGGAAATCCCTCAGATAGCGGGGCCCTGAAAGAGGAATTGCAAGAGCGGGGCCGCCGGCCCATAGCGAGTGAACCGACGCTGATGCAGGAGAAGTGCGGGTCAGGCTCCTTCACCGTCCCGAACTGCGTCGCTGGTCAGCGATTCCGTGACGTGCAGGAGGCTGTTCTGGGTCAGATCTACGCGTCGAGGCGAGCGGAGCTGTTCGCCGAGGGATCCGGTGAGAACCTCGACCACCGGCCGCAAGGGGAGGGCCGGGTGCGTCGCGACGACGCGGGCGACTTCCCCGGAGTTCAAGCGGACCAGGCTGCCGACCGGAAAGGCGGAGAGGCCCTGGATGAAACCCTTGAGGACGTTATGGGCGAAGAGATGCCGGGAGCGGCCCGTGACCTCCTTCATCGCGTCGAAAGGGGCCCGCTGCTTCTGGTACGGTCGGGGACGGGTGAGGGCCTCGTAGCTATCGGCGAGTCCGACGATCTTGGCGTGCTCGTGGATCCCGTCCATTTTGAGCCCACCGGGATAGCCGCTGCCATCCTCCCGCTCGTGCTCCTGGAGCGCAACAGTGGCGACCCAGTCGTACTCGGGCCCCAGCGCCTGCAGGATGCGAGAGCCCTTCTTGGGGTGTTCGCGGACGAGGGTCAATTCGTCGGGGGAGAGCACCCCGGGCTTCTCCAGGATGCGCTGAGGGACAGCCAGCATGCCGACGTCGTGGAGCGAGGCTGCCAGGGCCAACCGGCGCAGCTCGTCGCGGCCATAGCCGAGCCCCTGTCCGATCTTGACAGCGAAGATCGCCACGTTGACCATATGCGCGGGGAAGTCCAGAATGGTGTCGCCAACGCCCAGGGTCAGGACCTGGAGTCCATCCCCGATTGCCAGAGCATCGACCATTCCTGCGACCACCCGCCGGAGCGCACCCACCTCGAGCGGCTTCGCCCCGCGCGCCGCCTCCAGAATCTGGGCCAGTTCTTTCCGCCCGGCCTGATACAGGGCCCGGTGGAGACCACTCATCTCTGCACTTGCAGATGGGACTGCGTCACCCACGGGGGATCCCATGTTGGCAGCGGGGGACGTCGACTCGTTCCGGCCGGCCTGAATCGCCTTGGAGGGTGCGTCTGACTTGCGGACCAGCTCGATCAAGCGTGCGATGGTCTTTCCTCCTCAGTGGGGCCGTACCGTGGCCCACCCCCGGAACTCGCCCGATCTCGACTTCCCATCCGGCCCTGAAAGACAGAGGACTCTGCTGAGAGGCGGCCTTGGACACGCAGAGGTTTCGCATCTCTTTGCTGATGCCCACACCGACACTTCACTCGTTTGGAACCGCCGGAGATGCGTTACGCGTGAAACCACCAAAAAATTAATGTAGCAGACCCCCCCAAGGGGCGCAAGAAAAAAGGGCCCGGCCTTCTTTCGTCCTGCGCCTGGATTCGCGCTGGCGCGTGCCTGTGACTCGCTCCGCAGTGGGGAGCGTATACCTCCGCCACCGGGTCGGGCCTCCTCACTGCTCGTGCCAACAGCGTGGGCTTCGACCCGCCTCGGCCTTCGCGCCCAAGGCTTCATTGCGCCGTGGTCGAGGACTGGAGTGTTGGGTGTGGCGGAGACCCGAAAGCGGAGACACCCGTCGAGGGTTACCCGGTCGGCGGGCAGGGTTCGGTGGCGTGAGTCCTGATGAGACTGTCCCGAGGCTCTGCGCTGAAGGCCACCACCACCACGTGGAAGGACGAGTGGCCCCCGGTCAGGTTGACTGGTGACTGCTCTTGCACCGGGGGATCTTCTCCGCTCGCACGGGGGCGGCGAGAGGTCGCGGCCGCCGCACCCGGGGCCAGCGGACTGTGAGAATCCGTCTCCAGGAGTGGAGGCGCCGGGGCGGTCCCGAACGAAATATCCACCCGGCGGCGGGCAGTCTCTGACGAACATGTCACGCCTGTTCGCGGCAGTCGGCCAGGCGTCCCGGCGGAAAAAATGGTGGCCGGGGACATTTTTTTCTTGCAATTGGGGGGAAATGCACTATAAGGCAAAAAGAAATTCCCGGCGCGACGGACCGGGGCGAAAGGGGGTAGTTAATTGCACGCATTGGGCAGACACCTGTTGGTAGAACTCCACGGTTGTCACCCAGAGTCGCTGAAAAAAGTGGACGTGGTCAAGGACATCCTGGTCGGCGCTGCCCGGGCCTGCGGCGCCACAATCGTCGACGTCGCGTTCCACGAGTTCAATCCCTTCGGGGTGAGCGGCGTCGTGGTCATCGCAGAATCCCATCTCTCGATCCACACGTGGCCCGAATACCGATACGCTGCAGTCGACATCTTCACCTGCGGCGATGTCATCAAACCGGAAAGCGCCGCCGCCTACGTGGCCGCCCGTTTTCGGTGCAAGAACCCCTCCATCGTCGAGATAAAGCGAGGCCTGTTCCCCAACGCGACGGGAAAGGTGGCCCACAAGGTCACCGATGCCGCAGGCAAGATCACCCGGGGGGTTGCCCGGGGGATAACCGATGCCCCTCAAGAACTATCGCTGGTTTATTGAGTATTTCAGTGCCGAGGAGGGCCACCTCCACGGCATTCGCCAGGTCCTGTTCTCGCGGCAGACCCCGGTCCAATCCGTCGACATCCTGGAACTCGGATCCTACGGCAAGGCCTTGGTGTTGGACGGGCGGATCCAGTCCACCAGCCGCGACGAGTTCATCTACCACGAGTCCCTGGTCCATCCGGCCATGCTGTGCCACCCCGAGCCGCGGCGGGTCTTCATCGTCGGGGGCGGAGAGGGGGCCACGCTGCGCGAGGTGCTCCGGCACCGGAGCGTCCAGCGCGTCCTCATGGTCGACATTGACGAGGAGGTCGTGGCGCGCTGCCGGGAGTTCCTCCCCGAGTGGCACCAGGGGGCCTTCGAGGATCCCCGGACGGATCTCCGGTACCTGGACGCCCGCAAATATCTGGAAGAGACCCACGAGACGTTCGATGTGGTCATCATCGATATCTCGGAGCCGATCGAAGAGGGGCCGGCCTACCTGCTCTTCACCCGGGAGTTCTACGAGATCGTGCGCGACCGGCTGTCCCCCGCCGGCGTCATCTCGCTGCAAGCCGGGACGGTGAGCCTGAACGACCTCGAGTGCTATGCCGCCATCCAGAAGACGCTGGAGGGGGTCTTCCCCGTGGTGGCTCCATGCTGGGCCTCCGTCCCCTCCTTCGCGCTGCCCTGGGGGTTCTCCGTGGCGTCCAAGCAGCAGGATCCCCGGGACCTGACGCCGGGCGATGTGGACAAGCTGGTGGCCGATCGCATCGAGGGGGCCCTGCGCTACTACGACGGGATCACCCACCAGGCGAGTTTCCTGCTGCCCAAGCACATCCGGACGCGCCTGGCCAGCGAGACGCGTATCATCGAGGATAACCACCCCTTGTTCACCTGGAGCTGACCGATCGCCTCTGCATCAGGGCCTCGCAGCATTCGGGAGATATCCCGGGGCCCCGTGGGGTTCCTGCCTGCCGTGTGCACTCGGTCCCTCGCCTGTCGTCGCCGGTTCCCATGATCTCCGAACGGCAGTACCGCACACCCCTCTTCGATGCCCTGGTCGCCCTGGCCGAGGCCCGGAAGGTCTCCTTCCACACGCCCGGCCACAAGAGCGGGAAGGGGATCTCCACCCGGTTCCGGAAATTCGTCGGGAGCAAGATCTTCACCATCGACCTCACCACGCTGGACGAGGTGGACTGCCTGCAAAAACCGGTGGGGGTCATCCGGGAGGCGCAAGAATTGGCCGCCGAGGCACACGGAGCCGACCGGTCGTTCTTCCTGGTGAACGGGACCACGGTAGGCAACCACGCCATGATCCTGTCCACGGTGCGTCCTGGAGAGGAGGTGCTGGTCGCGCGGAACGCCCACAAGTCCATCCTCGCCGGGATCATCTTGAGCGGGGCCATCCCCCGGTTCTTCCTCCCCGGTTTCGATCCGGACCTGGGCATCGCCATCAATGTCAGCGCGGCCGCGGTCGAGCAGGCCATACTGGCCCGCCCAGAGGCGCGCGTGGTGGCCTTGACGAGCCCCAACTATTACGGCGTGGCAGCCGATATGCCCACCATCGTCGCCGCCGGTCAGCGCCACGGGAGGGTGCTGATCGTGGACGAGGCCCACGGGCCGCACCTGCACTTCCACCCGGCGCTGCCCCCCTCGGCGATGGAGGCCGGGGCGGATCTCGCGGTGCAGAGCACCCACAAGATCGTCGGAGGGATGACGCAGGCTTCGATGTTACACGTGAAGGGCGGGGGGGTGGACGCAGGACGGGTGGCGGGGATCCTCCAGATCCTCCAGAGCACGAGCCCCTCCTACATCCTGATGGCCTCCCTGGACCTGGCCAGGATGCAGATGGCCACGGAGGGGCGGAAGCTTTTGGGGAGGGCCATCGAACTGGCCGAGGATGCCCGGGCGCGCATCAACCGTATCCCGGGCCTGCGCTGCCTGGACACCCTCCAGGTGAAGGAGTGGGGGGACCTCAGCCTGGACGTCACCAAGCTCACCATCTCGGTGAAGGAGTTGGGCCTCACGGGATATGCCGCCTCCACGCTGCTCAACACGGAGTTTGACATCCAGGTGGAGATGGCCGACCTGTTCAATCTCCTGGTGATCGTGAGCATCGGGGATCGCCGGGACGACCTCGAGCGACTGGTCCGGGCATTGGAGGCACTGGCCCATCGCGCCCACGGGCCGGCCTTCGTCCCCGAGATCATTCCGGTGCCGCCCATCCAGGAAACCCGTCTGGCGTGCTCGCCCCGGGAGGCCTACTTCGGTGATTACGTCTACGTGCCGCTGGCCCGGGCGGCCGGGCGGATCGCGTGCGACATCGTGACCATCTACCCTCCGGGGATCCCCATCCTCACGCCTGGTGAGGAGATCTCTCCCGCGGCCGTAGAATATCTGCAGTTCCTGGGACGGCACGGCGCCCGGATCGACGGGGTGGTCGAGCTTCCCGATCCCGGATTCCGCGTCCTGGTGAGCTGACCAGCCTCCACGTCCGCACGCTCCCGGGAAGGCGTCTGCGCGGTTCCCCCGGACAGTCGAACCTGCCGTCCCGCTCCGCGGTCCGCCGCCACAGCGCCCCAGAAGATCTCCACCCCATCGCTCACATGCACTCTCTCCTCCCGTGTGCTGCGGCTGAAGGTCGGGACGTGAGTCGGAGGCTGGAGAGGCAGGCGTGCAGATGCCGGCCCCAGGGGTGTCCGGGGGGGCACCGCACGATGGTTCGACCTCTCGGGAGGGAGACCGGGCGTGGGTTAGCGTAGACCCAGGGGCACGGGTTCACGCGACCAGAACGACGGGGCGGCCGAGGGCCCGATAGGCACCACATTAGTTCGGGCGTCGTTGTTCTGGAAAACGGGTGATTCTCTGGTCGCCAAGGATTGTATCGATGTGACCGATTCGTCTTCGGGCGAGTTGCCCGTGACCTCCTCCAACTGAGCGTCAGTGAGCAGTGCCTTCGGCGGTTTGGATGCGGCACACGTAGAAAAGATCAGGGGCGGGACAATCAGGACGACCACCGGGAGTCTGTTCATCACTGACCTCCTCGGCGTTGGGAAGCTGCCTCGTCGCGTGCCACGGCGGGACAAGGTAATGTCCCCCCTGGGTCCCCGTGTGGGAGCCACTAAGTGGGAGCCACTAAGTTGATGCGATACCGGACGGTGTTCCTGGCTGTCAACAGAATTTGAGGCATGGGGAATCAGGAACTCCAACCCCCGTTCGTCCGCACCATGAGACCCCCGGCATTTATTCCGTTGCAATTTCTGCGGGCCCTGCTATAGTGCGCGGCGGCTCAGCGGAGTGGAAGATCGACCGCGGGCTAAGGGATGGGGTCGCCCCGGCCCCGAATCCTTAGCCCGTGCGTTGTTCTGGGAGACGGTCCAATGCGGAAACGGATCCAGGGTCGGGTGATCCTGCTGGTCTTTGCCACGCTGGTCACCGGCTACTACATCCTCCCCAGCGTTGCTCCGATGGGGAGTCTGCCGTCCCTCTTCCCCGGCATCCTCCCCAGGGCGGAGCGGGTCAACCTCGGCCTGGACTTGCAGGGCGGGATGCACCTCGTCCTGGAGGTGCAGGCGGAGAAGGCGGTGGAGAATGCGACCGACCGGCTGATGGAGCAGACCCGGGGCATCCTGGACAAGGAGAAGGTCGGCATTGCCCGTCTCGTCCGCGAGGGTCCGTCGGGGATCCTGTTGCAGGTGGCGAAGGCGGAGGAGCGGGAAAAAGCGCAACGCGCCCTGGGCGAGTTGCTCTCACTGGACAAGGTTCCCGGCGCGACGCCGGACGAGCTCCGTTTGACGCTGCAGACGCGCGAGGTCAAGCGGATCGAAGAACTGGCCGTCCGGCAGAGCCTGGAGACGATCCGGAACCGTGTGGATCAGTTCGGCGTCGCGGAACCGCACATCGTGCCCGAGGGCGACCGGCGGATCGTGGTTCAGCTTCCGGGGATCAAGGATCCGCAACGTGCCATCAATCTGATCGGGAAGACGGCCTTGCTCGAGCTCAAGGCGGTGGACACCACGGTGAACCCCCTGGAGGTGGAGCAGGGCAAGGTCACCCTGCCGCCGGACCTCCAGCTCCTGTCTCAGCGGGAGGTGGATGATACCAGGCAGGTGGTGAGCAGGCACCCGATCATCGTGCAGCGCCAGCCCATCATTACGGGTGCCTCCCTCACCTCGGCCGAAGTCCGGCCCGACGACCAGGGAGGCTGGCTGGTGGCCTTCAGTCTGGATCGGGAGGGCGCCCGGATCTTCGGCGACTTCACGGGGGCCAACATCGGGCGCCAGCTGGCCATCGTCCTGGACGACACGGTGTACAGTGCGCCGGTGATCCGCTCCAAGATCGGCGAGGGCCACGGCCAGATCGAGGGGAGCTTCACCGCCGACACGGCGCGGGACCTGGCGATTGTCCTCCGGGCTGGGGCGCTGCCGGCGCCGGTGAAGATCATCGCCAATCTGATCGTCGGACCGTCCCTGGGGCAGGATTCGATCCAGAAAGGGGTGCGGGCCGCCATCCTGGCGGCCATACTGGTCGTCCTGCTCATGGCCTTCTACTACAAGCTTTCCGGGGTCATTGCGGACTTCGCCCTGGCGCTCAACTGCATCATGCTGGTGGGTCTCCTGGTGGCGATCCGGGCGACTCTCACCCTCCCGGGCATTGCGGGGATCGCCCTGGGGATCGGCATGGCGGTGGACAGCAACGTCCTGATCCTGGAACGCATCCGGGAGGAGCTCAAGCTCGGCAAGACCGTCCGATCGTCCATTGACGCCGGGTATGATAAGGCCTTCGTAACCATCGTGGACTCCCACGTGACCACGCTGATCACGGCGGCCGCGCTGTTCCTGTTCGGCACGGGGCCCGTCAAGGGGTTCGCGGTGACGCTGAGCCTCGGCGTGGCGATCAATCTCTTCTCCGCCCTGGTCGGCACACGGGTGGTCTACGACTGGTTGATCTCGCGGCGGGAGCTGAAGCGGCTGAGCATCTGATGACTGGAAACTGGAAAACGGAAACTGGACACTGGGTCCCAAGAGGGCGGTTTCAAGATGCGACCCGTCGCGTAGCGGCCGTGGCCAATTTCCAGTTTCCATCTTCCAGTGTCTAAGGATTGATCCATGGAAATCCTGGGCAAGACCAACATCGATTTCATCGGCAAGCGGTACATCGCGTATGCCGTCTCGACCGTCCTGATCCTGCTGGGGATCGTGGCGTTGATCCAGATCTCCCGCGGGGCGGCCAACATGGGGATTGACTTCGCCGGCGGCACGTCGACCCAGGTGAGGTTCGCGCAGCCCGTGGACCTGGGGGCGGTGCGCGAGGCCTTGAGCAAGAACGGGATCAAGGACAGCGAGCCGCAGCAGTTCGCCGACGGGCGCAGCGTCCTGATCCGGCTCAAGCGGACCACGGGCGAGGTCGCCGGGACGGCCGAGCTGGTGCAGGCTGCCCTCCGGAAGGAACTGGCCAATAACCCTCTCACGGTGGAGGCCACCACCGAGGTGGGACCGGCCATCGGCAAGGAACTCCAGCAGAAGGCGCTCCTGGCCATTGCCGTCTCGCTGGCCGGAATCATCGTCTACATCGCCTGGCGCTTCGAGTTCCGCTTCGGCGTGGCGGCCACCATCGCCACGTTTCATGACGTCCTGGCGGTTCTGGGGATCGTGTTCATCCTGAACAAGGAGATGACGCTGCTGATTGTCACGGCCCTCCTCACCATCGGCGGGTACTCCCTGACGGACACGGTCGTGGTGTACGACCGGATTCGCGAGAACCTCCGCGCCCGTCGCAAGGAGCAACTGGGCGACATCATGAATGCCAGCATCAATCAGGTGCTGAGCCGGACCGCCATGACCTCCCTGACCACCCTGCTGTCGGCCCTGGCCCTGTTCTTTCTGGGCGGGCAGGTCCTGCACGATTTCGCCTTCGCCCTCCTGATCGGGATTCTCGTGGGGACCTATTCCTCCTGGTTCGTGGCCTCCCCCATCATCTACGAGTGGCGCGTGCGGGCCGAAGCCGCACGCCGCGGTCGGCGCTGAGGCCGGGGACACTGCCGGCAGTGGCGGGAAGCCCGGGCAGGCGGAAGCAGTGGCGAATCGCGGGCTACGATCCGGCCGCGGTGGCCGACCTAGCCAGGGCGCTGGATCTCCCTCCCCTCATGGCCAGTCTCCTGATCCGGCGCGGCTGTGACACGCCGGAGGCCGCGCGGACCTTCCTGGATGCCCCCCTGTCGGCCCTCCATGATCCTCGGCAGATGCTCGGCATGGATAAAGCCGTCGATCGCCTGCGGGCGGCCGTGGCGCAGCGCGAGCCGGTCCTCGTGTGCGGGGACTACGATGTGGACGGGGTCAGCGGGGCGGCCTTGCTGGTGGCTGGCCTCCGACGCGCGGGGGGCGAGGTGGGATACGCCGTCCCCCGGCGGCTGGAGCACGGGTACGGGCTGCACGCGAGCATCGCGGAGCAGGCCGCCGATGCGGGCGTCCGGGTCCTGGTCACCGTAGATCATGGAATCAGCGCGGCCGATGCGGTGACCCTGGCGCGCGGGCGGGGCATGGATGTGATCATCTGCGATCACCACCTGCCCCCGCCCACCCTGCCCCCTGCCACCGCCATCCTCAACCCGCGCCAGGTGGACTGTGCCTATCCGTTCAAGGATCTGTGCGGGGTGGGGATCGCGTTCAAGCTGCTGCAGGCGCTTTTCGGGTCGGAGGCCAACGAGGAACTCTGGCCCTTCCTGGATCTGGTGGCGCTGGGGACCATCGCCGACCTCGTCCCCCTGGTGGGGGAGAACCGGATCTTCGTGAAGCATGGCCTGGCCCAACTCGCCGCGACGACGCGTCCCGGCCTCCGCGCCCTGGCCCAGGTGGCCGGCTTTCCCCTGGACGGCCTCGGGGCGGGGCGGGTGGCCTTCGGCCTGGCCCCCCGGATCAACGCGGCCGGTCGCCTGGATGATGCCACGGCGGCGGTCCGCTTGCTCCTCACCAGTGACCCGACAGAGGCGCGAGAGCTTGCCACGCAGCTGGATCGGCAGAACCGGGAGCGGCAGGAACTGGAGGCATCCATCCTGGCGGAAGCGCTGGCGCAGGCCGAGGCGCAGCACGACTTTCAGCGGGACCGGGCCATCGTGCTCGCGTCGCCGGACTGGCATCCGGGTGTGATCGGGATCGTGGCCGCCCGCCTGGTCGAGCGGTTCGGCCGTCCGACCGCCCTCATCGGGACCCAGGGCCAGGAGGCGCGTGGCTCGGCCCGGAGTGCCGCCGGGTGGCACATCGCCGATGCGCTCGGGAAGTGCGCGGACCTGCTCCTGCACTATGGGGGGCACCGGGCGGCTGCCGGGTTCTCCCTTCATCCGGACCGCATCGACGCATTCCGGGAGCGGTTTCTATCCCTGGCGGCCGCGGACCTGACGGAGAACGATCTCGTGTCGACCCTGGCCGGGGATGCCGAAGTTTCTCTGGATGCCCTGGATCTCGGGCTGGCCGACCTGCTGGCCCAATTGGCCCCCCACGGGGTGGGCAACCCGGAACCCCTCCTCGTCGCGCGCCGGCTGCAGGTGATGCATGCCCCCCGGCGGGTGGGACAGAATCATCTGAAGATGAAGGTCCGACAGTCCGTCCGGGGGGGACAGGTCGTGGAGGCCATCGGCTTCAATCTGGGGTCCTTCGTCGAGGTCCTGAACCAGCCATCCGCTCCGCGGATTGACCTCGCCTTCGTTCCCGAGCGAAATGTGTGGAACGATCGGGAAATCCTCCAGCTTCGCGTGAAGGATCTGCACATCCTGGAGGATGATGGGGAGGAGGTTTCGACATACTGATGCCCCGGTGACAGCCAACCCGCCCGTGCACCGGTGCGATCGCCGAGGGGGAGTAGCCGGCTTCGGATGGCTGCCAGGGGCTTCGGGAGGGCACGGTTGTGGAGGGTTCGGCAGGGGGCTCCGTGACTGCCCGACAGATGGCGGGATGGTTTTTTCTTGACAAGTTCGGGACCGTCAGTGTAGTTACCCGAACGGATAAGCCCAGATCCGACGCGGTGTTTCGCGATTGCCGAGCCACCACGGGTTGACGTGCCCGGCCGCCAGCCGGGTGCCGTGCCATCCTGAGGCGAGGTTGGGCACCACCGATGCAGGCTGCGATTCACAAGATATTCCGCGAGAGTGCAGAGGTGAAGCTCCGCTTCGCCGAGCAGTATGCCCCCCGGATCGAGACCGTGGCGCGCCGGATGGCCGAGGTCCTGGAGCGTGGCGGGAAGCTCCTCTTTTTTGGAAACGGGGGGAGCGCAGCGGATGCCCAGCACCTCGCGGCGGAGTTCGTGAACCGGTTCCTGCGGGATCGGAACGCGCTTGCCGCAGTGGCCCTCACGACGGATACCTCCGCGCTCACCAGCATCGGGAACGACCTAGGATTCGAACACGTGTTCTCCCGACAGGTCGAGGCCCTGGGGCGCGCGGGCGACTTGGTCGTCGCCATCAGCACCGGCGGCAACTCGCCCAATGTGCTCCGGGGCGTCCAGGCCGCCCGACGCCTGGGTTGCGCCACGGTGGGGTTGACGGGTGGGTCCGGGGGGCTCCTGGCGAGCAGTGTGGATGAGGCCTTCGTGGTTCCCAGCGCCGAAACCCCTCGCATCCAGGAGACGCATATCACGCTGGGGCATGCCTTGTGCGCGCTGGTCGAGGAGATCCTTGTGCAGCGGCCGCAGGCGGAGGTCGGGGCCCGGCGGGACGGCTGAGCCCGCCGGACGGCTCAGGTGGTCAGGCCAGATCCCATCCGCCCTTGACCTGTGGCGAGGGTGATGTGCAAAATGGGAGGAGGCCGGTCTTTGGGTTTTGCGGTTGGGGTGATCCGAGGGACGCGCCGCATCGTCGGGGAGCGCGTCATAGGGGAAAACGCGTGACGAAACAAGTCCTGTGTGTGGGAGCCCTGGCAATCCTGATGGCGGCATCGGCCCCCCCGGTGCCCGCCGCGCCCAACCGGGCCGGCATCTTCAGCCCGCCGGGGAGCCGGACCCTGCGGGCGAGTGCGGTGGCACGTCATCGTGCCCGGGCCTCAACCTCGCACCTGGAATTCCTGGCGCTGCCACGGTCCGCCCCGACGCCTGGATCGATGGAGGTCAGCGCGGCCGCGGCCATCCTGATGGAAGCCGACACGGGAGAGGTGCTCTTCGCACGGAATCCGGACGAGCCCCGTCCGCCGGCGAGCATCACCAAGATCCTGACCGCCCTCGTGATTCTGGAACGGGGGCGCCTTGCGGACACCGTCGTGGTCAGCCAGGCGGCCGCCTACGTCGGGGGACACAGGTTGGGGCTGCGCCGCGGCCAGCGGGTGTCCCTGGAAGACCTCCTGGCGGCGATCCTGATCCAATCGGCCAACGACGCCGCCGTCGCCGCGGCCGAACACGTGGGGCATGGCCTGTCAGGCTTCGTGGCCCTGATGAATGCGAAGGCACAGGCACTCGGCATGCATCATAGTCGCTTCGCGAACCCGCACGGCCTGGACGAGCCGGATCACTTCACCACGGCCCGGGACATGGCCGTGCTGACGCGGGCAGCCCTGGCGCATCCGTCTTTTGCCCGACTGGTGCGGACCCAGGAAATCACGCTCACTATCTGGCAGCCGGCCCGCCGGGGTCTGCTGCCCAGGGCGCGGACCATCCAGAGCCACAACAAGCTGCTCGGCCGCCTGGAGGGGGCGGACGGGGTGAAGACGGGATACACGGGGGGGGCGGGACAATGCCTGGTGGCTTCGGCCAGCCGGGGCGGCCAACGGATGATTGCGGTCCTGCTGAACGATCCGCGGCGCTGGATGGATGCAGCCACGCTCCTGGAGTTCGGATTTGGGTCAGGCGGGGGCGCGGCCCGCGTGCCCAGCCGTCCGTGGCGGGCGGCTGTGGTTGGGGGCGGCCGCGGCTGAGGCTGCTGGCCGCCACGGAGGAGTCCCCATGAAACGAACAGGCGGTGGCCAGCTTGGCGGGCTCGGGCTGATCGTGCTCTGCCTGGCGCTCGGCCTCACGACGGCCCAGGCGCAGACGGGCGCGCAGGCACCGGCGCCGGCATCAACGCCGCAGGTCCCGGGCGGCGAGGACACGTACGTTGTGAAGAGGGGCGATACGCTCTGGGGAATCGCCAGGGATCTCCTCAAGGATCCGGTCCTCTGGCCGCGGATCTGGGAAACCAATCCCTACATCACCGATCCCAACCGGATCTACCCCGGCGACACGCTGGCCCTCCCCGGGCGGGAGATGGTTCCGCAAGCACCAGCCCCCGTGGCGGAGGTGCCAAAGCCCGAGCCACCCAAGGAGGCCCCCAGGGAAGAAGCCAAGGCCCCAGCCCCAGCGCCCCCGGCACCACCGGTAGTCCCTGAGACGATCTTGACCCCGCTGCCGCCCGTGCCTGTGGTGAGCCAGCAGGGCCTGGCGTGCAGCCCCGTGCTTCTGGAGGAGTCGACTGCATTCACTGCCGGCGTCGGCAGCGTCCTCAAGACTCCGGATAATCGGCTGATGACAAGCCAGGAAGACGAAGTCATTGTCGGCCTGGATGGGGCACCGAACACGAAGGTCGGGGATCGCCTGGCGATCATTCGTCCCGGCACGCGCGTGATCCATCCATGGCACAAGGGGGTCATGGGGCGCGGCCTGTACACCCTGGGCGTCCTGGATGTCACGGAGGTGCGGGACACGGCACTTCGGGCGCGCATCATCTATGGCTGTGCGGCCATCGCGCTCGGGGACCGGGTCGCCCCATTTGTCCTGGCCGCATTCCCTGAGGACAAGATTGCCCAACCGACCACCCGGCAGCTCGCGGGGGTGATCGTGGATACTCCGGGCATGGTGCAACTCATCGGCATCCAGACCGTGGTGTTCCTCGACGTCGGGACGGGCCAGGGAATCGCCTCGGGCGACGTATTCGCCATCTACCGGCCGAGTCTTCCGGTTGTCAATCCGGTCACGGGCAAAGAACAGCCCATCCCGCCGGACCGCCTGGGTGAGGCGGTGATCATCCGCGTGACCAGCACCACGGCCACGGCAGTGATCTCAGCGAGCGGCAGGGAGATCCGGGTTGGCGATCGAGCGGTCCTGAGCCGGCAGATTCAACCATGACGAACCTTTCGCGGCTCGTGAATCAGATCGGCGCGGCGTAGGGCAGGGAAGCCCCCAGGGGGTGCAGGCTTCACGCTCCGACCCCGTCATGCAACCCATCCTGATGGATCCACGCGGCCGCCGCCTCCGCGACCCGTGCCCGGAGGAAAGCGGAGTTGGCCCGTGAGTCGCGACGGTGGGCCCGGGGGCGGAGCAGGGGTCCCCGCCGCGGAGACCGCAGAGCGGGAATCCCGCTGGGCCTTCGGGCTCCTCCCCCAGATGGGGGGCGTGGCGCTGAAAGGGCTCCTCACGACCTTCGGATCGGCGGTCCGGGCATGGGAGGCCGGACCGCAGGCGCTGCGAGCCGTCCCGGGAATCAGCGCCGGGATGGCGGAGGCCATGCGCCGTTTCCCGCGCGCGGAAGCGCTCCGGGAGGACCAGGCCCGGGTCGCGCTGGCCGGGGTGCGGGTGATTGTCTGGGGGGATGCGGAGTATCCAACACGCCTCCAAGAGATCGCCTCGGCGCCCCCGGTGCTCTACCTCCGGGGAAGCTTCGAAGCCGGAGATGAGGCAGCAGTTGCCATCGTGGGGGCGCGGCACGCCACCGCGTATGGCGAGTCGGTGGCCCGCGAGTTGGCCGCTGAGCTCACCCGCCGAGGCCTTACCATCGTGAGCGGCCTGGCGCGCGGCATTGATGCCGCGGCCCATGGTGGGGCCCTGGAAGCCGACGGGCGAACGCTGGCGGTGTTGGGAAGCGGTCTGGACCAGATCTATCCGCGGGAGCACCGGGACCTCGCGGCGGAGGTGGCCGGCCACGGGGCCGTCATCAGCGAGTTTCCCCTCGGGACGCCCCCGCTCCGGCTGCATTTCCCCCGGCGGAACCGGATCATCAGCGGTTTGAGCCTGGGGGTCATCGTGGTGGAGGCTGGCGTGAACAGTGGCGCGCTCATCACCGCGCATCACGCGCTGGAGCAGGGGCGGGAGGTCTTTGCCGTCCCCGGTCGGGTGCACGCCCGCTACAGTGAGGGGTCCAACCGGCTCATCAAGGCCGGGGCCAAGCTGGTGGAGAGCTGGGAGGATGTGCTGAGCGAACTCATCCCGCACCTTCGCCGGCCCGGCCCGAGGAAGACCGCACCGCCGCCGCAGCCCACGCTGACGCCGGCGGAGGAGCAGGTATTCACCATCCTGGCCGACGGCCCGCTGCACATTGACGCGCTCATCGTCCGGGCCGGCTTGGCCGGGGGCCGAGTGGCCTCGGCACTGGTCGGACTGGAGATGAAAGGCCTGGTGCGTCAGTTGAGCGGCAAGGTTTTCGAGCGTTGCGACAGCAGTTGAGGCCCGAGCGCACTCCATCGGGAGGTCGAGGGACCCAAGGCCGAAGCGGGCCTTGGGTTTTCGCATCTTGGAGAAGGGCGGCATTCAGCGGTCAGCAGTCAGCCATCAGCCTCGGAATTGAAAGGAGCTGAAGGCCGATAGTTGAAGGCTGAAGGCTTCATCGTGAAGGGAGTCCAAACCCGTGGCGAAATCACTGGTCATCGTCGAATCCCCGGCCAAGGCCAAGACCATCAACAAGTTCCTTGGCCGGAACTTTGTCGTCAAGGCGTCCATGGGACACGTGCGGGACCTGCCCGTCAAATCCCTGGCGGTGGACGTGAAGAATAATTTCGCGCCGAAGTTCGAAGTCGTCCGGGGCCGCGAAAAGGTCCTGGTGGAGCTCAAGAAAACGGCCAAGACCTCGGACGCCATCTACCTGGCGGCCGATCCCGACCGTGAGGGCGAGGCCATCTGCTGGCACCTGGCCGAGGAGCTGAAGCGGCTCCGGAAACCGATCCATCGGGTGATGTTCAACGAGATCACGAAGCGGGCGGTCCAGGAGGCCTTCACCCATCCCGGCCAGATTGACCAGAGGAAGGTGGACGCGCAGCAGGCGCGACGGATCCTGGACCGGCTCGTGGGATACCAGATCAGCCCCCTGCTCTGGGAGAAGGTCCGCCGCGGCATCTCGGCCGGGCGCGTACAGTCGGTGGCCCAGCGGCTCGTGGTGGACCGCGAGAAAGAGATCCGGGCGTTCGTCCCGGAAGAGTACTGGACGATTACGGCCGAGCTGGCCCGACGCGACGGGGTCGGAGCCGCGTTCCCCGCCAAGCTCGCGCGGGTGAACGGCGAGAAAGCCCGCATCCAGTCGCAACAGGAGGCGGATCGGATCCTGGGAGCGCTCGAGCCCGTCCGGGACGAGTTCCGGGTGGCCAGCCTGGTCCGGAAGGAGAAGCGGCGGAATCCCGTTCCCCCCTTCACCACCAGCAAGCTGCAGCAGGAGGCGGCGCGCAAGCTCCGCTTCACGGCGCGGAGGACGATGCAGGTGGCGCAGCAACTGTACGAGGGGATCGAGGTGGGGGACGAGGGGGCCGTGGGCCTCATCACCTACATGCGCACGGACTCCACGCGGGTCGCGCCGGAGGCGCAGGCGGAGGCCCGGCGCTTCATCACCCAGCGGTACGGTGCGCAGTTCCTGCCGGAGCATCCGCCGCAGTACAAGAGCGGCAAGGGTGCGCAGGAGGCCCACGAGGCCATCCGGCCGACCTCGGTCCTGCGCGAGCCGGGTCAGCTGGCCTCCTTTCTCACCCGGGAGCAGCTTGCCCTCTACACCCTGATCTGGAACCGCTTCGTGGCCTCCCAGATGCGTCCGGCTCTCTTCGACACCACGACGGCCGACATCCTGGCGGGACACTACACCTTCCGGGCCAGCGGCCAGCACATGACGTTTCCGGGCTTCATGCAGGTGTACGTGGAAGGACGGGACGAACCCACTCGGGACGGGTCCGCCAGAGGCGGAGAGGCGGAGTCGGAGGGGGACGAGGAGCGCAACCTGCCGCCGCTTGAGGACGGTCTGCTCCTGGCCTGCCGGAGTCTGACGCCCGGGCAGCACTTCACCCAGCCGCCGCCCCGATACGGCGAGGCCACGCTGGTCAAGGAGCTGGAGGAGCGGGGCATCGGCCGGCCCAGCACCTACGCCGCCATCCTGAGTGTGATCCAGAACCGGGACTACGTGGTGAAGGAGAACGGCAAGTTCAAGCCCACGGAGCTGGGCGAGATCGTGGTGGACCTCTTGGTGGAGAGCTTCCCCCGGATCCTGGACCCCGGGTTCACCGCCCAGATGGAGACGAAGCTGGACGAGATCGAGGAGGGGAAGGCGGAGTGGCTGGAGGCCATGCACACGTTCTACGAGGCCTTCACCAAGTGGCTGGAGCAGGCCAAGCAGAAGATGCGGAACATCAAAGCCATGGAGGAGCCCACGGATATCGTCTGCGAGAAATGCGGGCGCTCCATGGTCATCAAGTGGGGGCGCTTCGGGAAATTCCTGGCGTGTTCGGGCTATCCGGAGTGCAAGAACACGAAGGAGCTGCCCGGAAACGGCCATGGCGAGGCTGGGGCGGGCGCAAACGGCCGGGGCGAGGCGGTGAGCGAGGGACAGCCCTGCGAGAACTGCGGGAAGCCCATGGTCATGAAGCGCGGACGCTTCGGCCCGTTCCTGGCCTGCTCCGGCTATCCGGAGTGCCGGACGGTCGTGCGGATCTCGCGGGCCGCCGCGCCGCCGCCAGAGCCGACGGACCAGGTGTGTGACACGTGCGGGGCGCCCATGGTGATCCGCGACGGGCGGTACGGTCGCTTCCTGTCGTGCAGCACTTACCCCACCTGCAAGCACATCAAGCCGATCCCCATCGGCGTGGACTGCCCGCGCTGCGGGTCGCCCCTCGCGGCGCGGCGATCCAAGCGGGGGCGGACATTCTACGGCTGCAGCGCCTACCCCAAGTGCGAGTTCACCCTGTGGGACCGCCCCATCCCCGAACCGTGTCCGGCGTGCGGGGCCACGTTCCTCGTGGAGAAGCGGCTGAAGGGGGGCGTCAGGATTCAGTGTGTCGCCGAGGGGTGTGAGTACAGGCGAGAAGCCGCACCTGCGGCGCCCGCCGAGGCCGTCGCCACGCCCTGAATCAGGAAGCCGTCAGCCATCAGCGATCCGCCATCAGCCTAGGGGCCAGGGCTCGAGGACCAGGACTTTCCCATCTCTGATCCCCGACCCCCAAACTCTGCTGTGGTTCCCGGAACGTCCGTGCTGTAATCTGAACGTATGGCTGAGCCCGAGATCACGATCATCGGCGGGGGCCTGGCCGGCTGCGAGGCGGCCTGGCAGGCGGCGGGGCGCGGGTGCTCCGTCCGCCTGTTCGAGATGCGGCCTGTGCGGCGCACACCGGCCCACCAGACGGATCACCTCGCGGAGCTGGTCTGCAGCAACTCCCTGAAATCGGAGTCCTTGGAGGACGCCAGCGGCCTGCTCAAGGCGGAGATGCGGGCCCTGGGCTCGCTGACGCTCGAGTGGGCCGAGGTGCACCGGGTTCCCGCAGGCTCGGCGCTGGCCGTGGATCGGGAACGATTCGCCTCGGCCGTCACCGCTGCCATCACGGGGCATCCCCGGATCCAGGTCGTCCGGCAGGAGGTCCCGGAACTCCCGGCGCAGCGGCCGGTCATCCTCGCCACCGGTCCCCTCACCTCCGATCGGCTCTCGGTCGATCTGCAACAGCGGTTCACGTCGGCTCTCGAAGGCCGGAGCGGCGCGTCCCCCAGCACCCGGTGGCTCTACTTCTACGACGCCATCTCACCGATCGTCTCGGCCGACTCGATTGATCAGGGGATCGCCTTCGTGGCGTCGCGGTACGGCAAGGGTGGCGGCGACTACCTGAACTGTCCTCTGACGCGGGACGAGTATCTCGCGTTCCGGGAGGCGCTGCTCAAGGGCGAGCGGTACCCGCTCCACGAGTTCGAGGCGCCGAAATATTTCGAGGGGTGCCTCCCGGTCGAAGAGATGGCGGAGCGGGGAGAGGACACCTTGCGCTTCGGCCCGATGCGCCCCGTGGGGCTCCGGGATCCCCGCACCGGGAAGCGACCCTATGCGGTGGTGCAGCTCCGGCAAGAGAACCGGGGACCCGACGGGCGCCCCACCATGTACAACCTGGTGGGCTTTCAGACGCGCTTGCGACGGGGGGACCAGCTCACGGCGCTCCGCCTGATCCCTGGATTGCAGCAGGCCGAAGTGCTCCGCTACGGGAGTGTCCACCGGAATACGTTCATCATGGCGCCCCTGCTGCTCCGCGAGACGCTCGAGTTCCGCGGGAACGCCGGAGTCTTTTTCGCGGGGCAGCTCACCGGCGTCGAGGGCTACCTGGAATCGGCGGCCACCGGCCTCCTGGCCGGCCTCAACGCCGCCCGCCTGATCCGTGGGGCGCACCTGGTCAGCCCGCCTCCTACGAGCGTGCTCGGGGCCCTCCTGCGATACGTCACGCAGTCCGTACCGGAGACCTTCCAGCCCATCAACGCGAACTTCGGCATCCTTCCACGGCTGCCGCAGATCGCCCGGGACCGGCGGGAACGCAACCGGCTGCTGGCCGAGCGTGCCCTGGCCGACTTCCAGGCCTGGCGGCAGGACGTCCCATAGGATTCATCTCATCCAAGACCAGTAAATCAGTGGACAGGCCTGGAGTGTGCCGCGCGACTAGCAACCGCCCCGCCCCGGGCTGCTGCGAGACACGTGGCTGGACCCCGGAAAGTTGCCTTTTCACTTGATCTTTCCGACCATCCGGCGTAGATTTCGCGCGAGGTGGCCGGTTGCCCGGTCCGCCACCTGGTGGACTGGCGGCTGGCCGTTTCGCCTTTTTGGGGGGAGTTGTGCGGGCGGCCATCGAAGAGTACCTGACCTACCTCAAGGCAGAGCGCGACGCGTCGGCCCACACCCTGCGAAACTACCGGGTGGACCTCACGCAGTTCCTCGCCTATCTCCTGGAGCGCGCAGGTGGCGGAGGCAGCCCGAGTCCCGGGACGGTGGACCACCTGGTCATCCGGGGATTCCTCGCCCGGCTGCATGGGGCGCGGCTGTCGAAGGCCAGCATGGCCCGGAAGCTGGCCACGCTGCGCTCGTTTTTTCGCTTCCTCTGCCGGCAGGGTCACCTGAGTGCAAACCCCGCGAAGCTGGTCCAGGGGCCGCGCCTCCCGGTGCGGACCACGCCGCACCTCTCCGTGGATGAGGTGTTCCAATTGCTGGCCTCTCCAGGCAGTGCTGCGCGTGCGGATGCGTCCCAGGCGCGGAACATGGCCGAATCGCTGTGTACCCGCGACCGGGCAATCCTGGAGTTGTTTTACGCAGCGGGCCTTCGGATCGGGGAACTGGTGAGTCTCGACCTGCCGGACGTGGACCTCGGCGAGGGGCTCGCGCGGGTCCGGGGGAAAGGGCGGAAGGAGCGGATCGTCCCGGTCGGCCAGAAGGCCCGAGAGGCCCTTCGCGCCTACCTGGATGTCCGCGGCGAGTTCCACCCGCGGGCGGCGACGGGACCGCGAGATTCCGGGGCCCTGTTCCTGAACCGCCGGGGGGGACGCCTCACTGCCCGTGGCGTGTCCGGAATCGTCCTGAAGCACCTCATGACGAGCGGCCTGGGGAGAAAGATCACGCCCCATGGCCTGCGGCACAGTTTCGCCACGCACCTCCTGGACGCGGGGGCGGATCTCCGCGCCATTCAGGAGCTCTTGGGTCACGCACGGCTCAGCACCACGCAGCGCTACACGCACGTGGGGCTGGACAAAGTGCTCGAGGTGTACGACCGCGCGCATCCGAGGGCACGGTCAGGCGGCAGGCCGGCCGCCCCCGGCCCGGGGAAACCATGAGGAGGGGCGGGATGTCCGGCCAGCCGGATGGCATGGGCTCCCCACACCGCCGCGGGGCATCGGTCGTGCGGAGCACGACGATCCTGTCCGTGCGGCACCGGGGGCAAGTCGCCATCGCCGGGGACGGGCAGGTCTCCTTCGGGGAGGTGGTGATGAAGCACACCGCCCGGAAGGTCCGGCGGATGTACAACGACCAGGTCCTCGCCGGGTTCGCCGGCACAGCGGCGGATGCCTTTGCCCTGCTGGCGAAGTTCGAGGCGAAGCTGGAGGAGTTCAGCGGGAACCTCCCCCGGGCCGCCGTGGAGCTGGCCAAGGACTGGCGCATGGACCGGGCCCTGCGACGGCTGGAGGCCCTGCTGGCCGTGGTGGATCGCGAGCACTCGCTGATCATCTCCGGGACCGGCGACGTGATCGAGCCGGATGACGGGATCATCGGGATCGGCTCCGGCGGGGGCTACGCCGCCGCCGCCGCGCGCGCCCTGGTCACGCACTCGACACTGTCGGCCCGGGAGATCACCGCGGAGGCGATGCGCATCGCCGCCTCCCTCTGCGTGTACACCAACGATCACATCACGGTCGAGGAGCTGTAAACGGCGGGCCGCGGACCGAGGCGCCAATGGAACATTTCACACTGGCAATTACAAACGGACAACCGGGTCGAAAAGACCGGCCGGCAGTTGTCGGTTGTCAGTTCCCCACTTTCAATTGAGGTGTAGTCTCACATGGACCGATTGACTCCCCGCCAGATCGTGGCGGAGCTCGATAAGTACATCATCGGCCAGCACGAGGCCAAACGGGCGGTGGCCATCGCCCTGCGGAATCGCTGGCGCCGGCAGAGACTCCCGGCGGAGCTGCGGGATGAGGTTGCGCCCAAGAACATCATCATGATCGGGCCGACCGGCGTGGGCAAGACCGAGATCGCCCGCCGGCTGGCCCGGCTGGCGGAGGCGCCCTTCATCAAGGTCGAGGCCTCCAAGTACACCGAGGTGGGGTACGTGGGTCGGGACGTCGAGTCCATGATCCGGGACCTGGTGGAGCTGGGGGTCAACATGGTCCGGGGCGAGAAGACCCGCCGGGTGGAGGAGCGGGCGCGCGAGCTGGCGGAGGAGCGGCTGCTGGACCTGCTGCTGCCCTCGCCGCGGGGGATGGAGCTCGGCACGCTGGCCCCGGACGCGAGGGCGCTTGCCCAGGGGCTGACCCCGGAGAAGGGCAGTGCCCACGAGACCCGGGAGAAGTTGCGCCAGCGGCTGCGCGATGGGTCCCTGGACGAGCGGACGGTGGAGGTGGAGGTGACGAACCGGGCCATGCCCATGGTCGAAATCTTCGGCGGGCAGGGCATGGAGGAGATCCAGGAGAACCTCAAGGACATGTTGGGAAACCTTCTGCCCCAGCGGAGCAAGCGGCGCAAGGTCAAAGTGCGAGAGGCGCGCCGCATCCTCACCCAGGAGGAGGCGGACAAGCTGGTGGAGAAGGAGGAGGTGGTCAGCGAGGCGATCGCCCGCGTGGAGAACTCGGGCATCGTGTTTCTGGACGAGGTGGACAAGATCGCCGGGCGCGAGCGGACGCACGGCCCGGATGTCTCCCGGGAGGGGGTGCAGCGGGACCTGCTGCCCATCGTTGAGGGCTGCACGGTCAGCACCAAGTACGGGCCGGTCCGGACGGACCACATCCTCTTCATCGCGGCCGGCGCCTTCCACGTCTCGAAGCCGTCGGACCTCATCCCGGAGATGCAGGGGCGGTTCCCCCTCCGGGTGGAACTCCAGAGCCTGACGCGCGAGGACTTCGTGCGCATCCTGACCGAGCCGGAGAACGCCCTGACCAAGCAGTACACGGCCCTGCTGGCGACGGAGGGGGTGGATCTGGGGTTCACGCGGGACGCCATCGAAGAGATCGCCGCCATCGCCACCACGGTCAACCAGGCGATGGAGAACATCGGGGCACGCCGCCTGTACACGATCATGGAGCGGTTGCTGGACGAGATCTCCTTTGAGGCCCCGCACATGGAGGGGGTCAAGGTGACGATCACCGCCGAGGACGTGCGCAAGAAGCTGGCCACGATCGTCAAGGATCAGGATCTCAGCCGCTACATTCTCTAGCTGCAGGCCCCGGGGGGGGATCCCCCGGGTCCGATTGAGCCCGGCGGCCCTGACCGGGGAGACGCTCGACACGGCCATTCACGGGACGCAGGGCTGAGGACGGGATATGGCTTCGGCTCCCAGCAAGGCGGAAATCATCATCGGGGCGCTGCCCTTCATCCGCGCCTTCAGCGGAAAGACGGTGGTGGTGAAGTACGGGGGCAACGCCATGCTGGATCCCCAGCTCACCACCGCGGTCATCCAGGACCTCATCCTCATGCGGCTGATCGGGATGCAACCGGTGGTGGTGCACGGGGGCGGCCCGCAGATTGATCAGGCCATGAAGGCCTCGGGGATGCAGCCCCGCTTCGTCCAGGGCCTGCGCATCACCGACGCCGACACCATGCGGATCGTCGAGCGGGTGCTGGTGGGCGAGATCAACCAGGAGATCGTTGCGTGGATGCAGCGCCTGGGAGGCGCCGCCATCGGCCTCTCGGGGAAGGACGGAGGGTTGATCCGGGCGCGGAAGGCCGCGCCGGCCAAGGCCCCCGACGGGCAGATGGTGGACCTGGGTCTGGTGGGAGAGGTGGCCGGGATCGAGCCCCGGCCGATCCGGGCCCTCCAGGACGCCGGATACATCCCGGTGGTGGCCCCCACGGCGGGCGATGGGACGGGCGCCACCTATAACATCAATGCCGACTTGGTGGCGGGCGAGGTGGCGGCGGCCCTGGTGGCCGAAAAGCTGGTGCTCCTCACCGACACCGACGGGATCCTCGACCGGCAGGGGGGCCTGTTGTCGACGTTGTCGCGGCAGGACGTCGAGCGCCTGATGGCGGACGGGACCATCAGCCGGGGCATGTTGCCCAAGGTGCAGGCGTGTCTCGCCGCCCTGAAGGCCGGGGTGCGGAAGACCCACATCATCAACGGCACCAGGCAGCACGCGCTCATCGAGGAACTGCTGACTCCCGAGGGGATCGGGACCGAGATCGTGGCCTGACCGGCGATCAGGCAACTGGGCGCCCTGGCAATCTGGAACGTGACACTCAATACGCCCAAGTTGCCAGATCGCCTGGTTGCCAGCAGCCGGATATGCGGAGCGCAGGCTTGCGCTGAAGGAAGAGTGGGAGAGGCTGAATGGAAACGACACAGGAGCTGATCGCGGCGTCGGCGAAGTATCTGGCCAATACCTACGCGCGCTTTCCCATCGTCCTGGTGAAGGGACAGGGGGTGCGCCTCTGGGATTCGGATGGGAAGGAGTACCTGGACTTCGTCGGGGGCATCGCCGTGGATGCCCTGGGCCATTGCCACCCCCGGATGGTCGAGGCCATCCGGGCGCAGGCCGAAACGCTGATCCACGTGAGCAACCTGTACCACATCGAGCCGCAGATCCGCTTGGCCAGGCTGCTCTGCGAGCACTCCTTCGCCGACCGAGCGTTCTTCTGTAACAGCGGGGCCGAGGCCAACGAGGCCGCGATCAAGCTGGCGCGCAAGTACGCCAAGGACCACTGGAGCACCGACCGGTTCGAGATCATCGTCATGCGCCACTCGTTCCACGGGCGGACGCTGGCCACGGTGACGGCCACGGGCAACGAGAAGTACTGGCACGGGTTCGAACCGCTGATGCCCGGCTTCAAGCACGTCCCGTACAACGATCTCCAGGCGGTGGAGCGGGCGATCGACTCGCGCACGTGCGCCGTCCTGGTGGAGCCGGTGCAGGGCGAAGGGGGAGTGAACGTCCCCGGAGACGACTATTTGCCGGGGCTCCGGCGGCTCTGCGATCAGGCCGGCATCCTCCTGATCCTGGACGAGGTCCAGTCGGGGATGGGCCGCACCGGGAAGCTGTTTGCCTACCAGCATTGGGGGGTGGAGCCCGACATCATGACGCTGGCCAAGGCGCTGGCGGGGGGCATTCCCGTGGGGGCCATGCTGGCCAGGGAGGCCGTGGCGGCGAGCTTCGTTCCGGGGTCTCACGCCTCCACCTTTGGCGGGACCCCCTTCGTCTCGGCGGTGGCCCACGCGGTGGTGAGCACCATCATCCAGGAGGATCTGCCGGGCACTGCCGCGCGCGTGGGGAAGTATTTCCTGGACCGGCTGGCTTCCCTGAAAGCACGGTACCGGATCGTGACCGCGGTGCGCGGCGTGGGGCTGATCCTGGGCCTGGAGGTGTCGGTGCCGGCCCGGAGCATCGTTGCCGGCTGCATGGAGCGGGGCCTCCTGGTCCTGACAGCCGGCGATCACGTCGTGCGGTTCGTGCCGCCCCTGATCGTCAGCGAGGCCGAAGTGGATCAGGCGGTCGGGATCCTGGATGCGGTTCTGGGAGGCCTTCCTCAATAGCCTCCAATGCAAAACCGACAACTGACAACCGACAACCGGCCAATCCGGGTGACCGGTTTGTAGTTGTCGGTTGTCAGTTTTTCATTGGCAAGGAGTTCCTGATGCATCGCCATCTGATTACCTTGGATGACGTCACGCCGGAGGACATCCACGGCCTCTTCGATCTGGCGGCGTCCCTCAAGGCAAAACAACGGCAGGGCATCCCTCAGCCGCTGCTCCTGGGGAAGACCCTGGCCATGGTCTTCGAGAAGCCGTCCCTGCGGACGCGGGTGACCTTCGAGGCCGGGATGACCCAGCTCGGGGGGCATGCCATCTACCTGGCGCCGGCCGACATCCGGCTGGGCCAACGGGAAACGGTGCAGGATGCCGCCCGCAACCTGGAGCGGTGGGTGGACGGGATCGTGGCCCGCACCTTCAGCCATCAGATCGTGGAGCGCCTGGCCCTCTACTCCCACATCCCCGTGATCAACGGCCTGAGCGACGGCCACCATCCGGTGCAGATCCTGTGCGACCTGTTCACGCTGTGGGAGAAGCGGGGGTCGGTCACCGGCATGCGGGTCGCCTTCCTGGGCGACGGGAACAACGTGTGCCACTCCTGGTACCAGGGGGCGGCCAAGCTGGGGGTGCACTTCACCCTGGCCTGCCCTCGCGGGTACGAGCCCGATCCGGCGGTGCTGGCGCGGGCACAGGAAGAGGCGAAGCTGAGCGGCGCGCGCCTCACGGTGACGCACGACCCCGGCGCGGCGGCGCGGGGCGCGGACGTCCTCTACGCCGACGTCTGGACCAGCATGGGCCAGGAGGAGGAGCACGCGCGGCGCCTCCGCGACTTCCAGGGATTCCAGCTCGACCGGGCTCTGGTGGAGCAGGCCGGCCCCGACGTCCTGGTGATGCACTGCCTGCCTGCGCATCGGGGCGAGGAGATCAGCGATGAGGTCATGGACGGGCCGCGGAGCATCATCTTTGACCAGGCGGAGAACCGCCTCCACATGCAGAAGGCGATTCTGGTGCGGTTGCTGAGGGGCGACGACGCGCCGAGCGCCTAGCGCCAAGCGCGCAGGAAGTCAATTGGTCGAGCAGTCAAATGGTCCATGGGTAACGACGACTCGACGAACGGACCAATCGACGAATTGACTGATTGACCAATTGACCAGGGAGAGCCTGGGGAAGAAGAGGACCGCATGCGCTTGGCGGAGAAGGTCGCCATGGTCACGGGTGGCGGGGCCGGGATCGGCCAGGCCATCGCGTTAGCCATGGCGCGGGAAGGCGCCGACGTCCTCGTCGCCGACATCCAGATCGGCGCGGCCGAGGCCGTGGCGCAGGCGGTGCGAGATCTGGGGCGGCGGGCGGCGGCGATGCCCGCGGACGTCAGCCAAGAGACCCAGGTCCGGCAGGCCATCGCGGACGGCATCCGGCAGTTCGGACGCATCGACATCCTGGTGAACAACGCCGGGGTGACCCCGGGGCTCGGGCTGCCCTTTACGCGTCAGGTGGAAGCCGACTGGGACAGGGTGTTCGATATCAACGTGAAGTCCGTCTTCTTCGCCTGCAAGGCGATTGCGCCGCACTTCATGGAGCGGACGTTCGGGAAGATCATCAATCTCGCGTCCATCGCCGGGCCGCTGGCCAGCCAGACCATGCCGTCCTACAGCGTGTCCAAGATGGGCGTGATCACGTTCACCCGGATCGTGGCGAAGGAACTGGCGGCGTACAACGTCAACGTCAATGCCATCTGTCCGGGTCTGCTCTGGACCGACATGTGGAAGAACATCGGCGAGGTGATCCGGGCCACGAACCCGGCGTATGCAGACCTCACGCCCCGGCAGATGTTCGAGCGGCGGGTGGAGGAGTGGATTCCGCTGAAGCGCGAGCAGACGCCGGAGGATATCGCCCACGCCGCCGTCTTTCTCGCCTCGGAGGAGGCGCGCAACATCACCGGCCAGGCCCTCATGGTGGACGGCGGGGTGGTGATGTAACGAAGACCGGTTCGGCTGTTCGGGCGTTCGGCTGTTCGGGGGTTCGATGGTTCGGGCGTTCCGGGAACAACCGAACAGCCGGACTCCCGAACGGCCGAACGCTCTGGGATCCGAATTCGGGAGGGGCGAGGAAGGGTGACATGGCAGGGGATGTGAAGCAGATCGTTCTGGCGTACTCGGGCGGGCTGGATACCTCGGTCATCCTGCGCTGGCTGATCGAAACCTACCAGTGCGAGGTGGTGGCCTTCGTCGCCGACATCGGGCAGGGCGAAGAGGTGGGGCCGGTCCGCGAAAAGGCGTTGCGGACCGGAGCCAGCAGGTGCTACGTGGAGGACCTGCAGGACGAGTTCGTCCGGGACTTCGTCTTCCCCTGCCTCAAGGCGAACGCTCTGTACGAGGGACGCTACCTGCTGGGCACCTCCATGGCGCGACCCCTCATCGCCAAGGGCCAGATGGCCGTCGTGAAACGGGAGGGCGCAGACGCCGTATCCCACGGGGCCACCGGCAAGGGAAACGATCAGGTCCGCTTCGAGCTGACCTACTATACCTTCGACCCCCACATCCGGATCATCGCGCCGTGGCGCGAGTGGACCTTCCGCTCCCGCACGGACCTGGTGGAATACGCCAAGCGGCACGGGATCCCGACGCCGGTCACCGCAGAGCGACCCTACTCCAGCGACCGGAACCTGTTCCACATCAGCTTCGAGGGGGGCATCCTGGAAGACCCCTGGGCCGAACCACCGGAGAAGATGTACGTCCTGTCGGTCTCGCCCGAGGTGGCTCCCAACCGGGCGACGTATGTCGAGCTCGACTTCGAACACGGGGTCCCCGTCGCCGTGGACGGGCAGCGGATGGGGCCCGCGGCCCTGCTGGCGCGCCTCAACCGGCTGGGGGGCGAGAACGGGATCGGCCGGGTGGACATGGTGGAGAACCGCTATGTGGGGATGAAGTCGCGCGGGGTCTACGAGACGCCGGGCGGCACCATCCTCCACGCGGCGCACCGGGCGGTGGAGTCCATCACCATGGATCGCGAGGTGATGCACCTGCGGGACTCCCTCGTCCCGCGCTTTGCCGAGCTGGTCTACTACGGCTACTGGTACTCGCCGGAGATGGAGCTCCTGCGGGCGATGATTGACGAGTCGCAGAAGAACGTGACCGGCACAGCCCGCCTCAAGCTCTACAAGGGCAACTGCGACGTGGTGGGGCGTAAGTCCCAGGTATCGCTCTATGATCCCGAGTTCGCCACCTTCGAGGCCGAGCAGGTGTACCAGCAGGGAGACGCCACGGGCTTCATCCGGCTCAACGCCCTCCGCCTGCGGATCCGGGCCCTGACTCAGGGGCACAAGAAGACCTGAGCGGATCGACGTGCGATGGTTGAGATCCTCGAGAAGTTCATTCCCCTCAGGCTGCCCACCGAGGAGCGCATCTCCATGCTCCTCGCACAGATCCCCAGCCGGCTGCGCTATCGGAACTACTGCTACGAGTTCGTGGATCCGCAGGGGCAGTGGGCGGCGGTGGAACGGATCCTCCGGATGGTAGCGCAGGGAGAGGAGGGATTGGACGGGGCGACCTTCGTCGTCTTTCCCGAGGTCTCGGTCCCGTTCCACCACAAGGACGACTTCCTGGCTATTCTTCAGAAGGAGTTCCGGCCCAACACGGTGACCATCGCCGGATTCGAGCACATCAATCTGCGGCAGTTCTGGCAGCTCCTGGCCGAATACGACGCCCACAACGCGGAGGCCCATCGGTTGATCCTGGACCGCATGAACCGGGCGGAGGCGGACCGCCCGGTGAACTGGTGCCTGGTGGCGGTCAAGGACGATCGTGGCGACCTCCGCTGCTTCGTCGAGGCCAAGACCCATCCCTTCTTCGGCGAGGAGTTCCTGGATCAGCCGCGCGATCTGTACCGGGGACAGTACCTCTACCTGTTCCGCTCACAGCTTGCCCCGTTGAGCTTTGTCGTGCTCATCTGCCTGGATTACATCTACCGGGACCGGCATGGCTCCAACATCCTCACCATCATCCGGAAAGCCAACGACATCTATTACCGGGAGCGGCAGCCGCTGGACCTGTTGTTCGTCATCCAGTGCAACCCCAAGCCGGAGCACCAGGTCTTCCAGGACACCGCGGTCGGGTTCTATGGGGAGCACCTGATCTTCACCCCCGGGGTGAAGAATGCCACAACGATCCTCCTGAACACCTCCTCGGACACGCAGATCGAAGGGGTCGCGGAGGAGCGGGGCGGCTTCGGTCACAGCGCCGTCCTGGTCCACAAAGGCCGGCGACTGCCCGCCACGGCCGTGGCGGAGTACTCCACGGACCAGCCCGGCGGGGGCCCGGTCTCGCGCCTGCGCTTCGGCGCCGAGACGCGCCTGTACCATCTGGACCTCTCCCTGTTCCACGAACGGGATCCCCGCACCTCCCGGAGCCCGATCAAGATCCTGAGCGTCCACGGCCTGCGGGCGGGGCAGTGGCGCAAGCTGGAAGGCGACGAGATCATCTCCGGGGTGAGTCTGCGGGAGGAGCTGGATTGATGGTGGGAGCCGTGGCATGAAACGCAAGAAGCCCTGGGGCGGCCGGTTTGAGGGCGAGACACACGGGCAGGTCGAAGCCTTCACGGCCTCGATTCATTTCGATCTGCGGCTGGCCCCCCATGACATCGCCGGAAGCATCGCCCACGCCCGGATGCTTGGCAAGTGCGGCATTCTCTCCAAGGCGGAGGTGGAGGCGATCGTGACCGGCCTCGGCGAGATCCGCGAGGAGATCGAGCGGGGGGAGTTCCGCACCGACCCGGCCCTGGAAGACATCCACATGCACATCGAGCGGCGCCTGGTAGAGAAGATCGGCGATGTGGGCGGCAAGCTCCACACCGCGCGGAGCCGGAACGATCAGGTGGCGCTGGATCTGCGGCTGTACCTGCGGGAGGCCATCGGGCAGATCCGCGAGCGGATCCGCTCTCTGCAGGAGGTGCTGGTGGCCAAGGCCGAGGTGCACCTGGGCACGGTCATGCCGGGCTACACCCACCTCCAGCGGGCCCAACCGATCCTCCTGGCGCACCACCTGTTGGCCTACGTCGAGATGCTGCAGCGGGATCGCGACCGGTTCGCGGACTGCCTCACGCGGGTGAACGTCCTGCCGCTGGGCGCGGGGGCTCTGGCGGGAACGACGCTCCCCATTGACCGGGCCTACGTGGCCAAGCTCCTCGATTTCCCCAAGGTCGCCGGCAACAGCGAGGACGCGGTGGCCGATCGGGATTTCGCCGTCGAGTTCCTGGCGTGCTGCGCCATCCTGGCCATGCATATCTCCCGGCTGGCGGAGGAGTTGGTTCTGTGGGCCACCGCCGAGTTCGGCTTCGTCGAGCTGCCGGATGCGTTCGCCACGGGGTCCAGCATGATGCCGCAGAAGAAGAACCCGGACGTGGCCGAGCTGGCCCGGGGGAAGGCCGGACGGGTATACGGCGCGCTCCTGGCCCTCCTGACGACGCTCAAGGGGCTTCCCATGAGCTACAACCGTGACCTCCAAGAGGACAAGGAGCCGGTGTTCGACGCCGCCGACACGGTCCGGCAGACGCTGGATGTGCTCTCCCCCATGCTGCAGGCGATCAAGTTCCGTCCCGAGCGGATGCGGGCCGCGGCCGCCGACGGGTTCCTGAACGCCACCGATCTCGCCGAGTACCTCGTCAGGAAGGGGGTCCCCTTCCGCGATGCGCACGAGATCGTGGGTCGCATCGTCCGGGCATGTCTGGAGTCCGGACAGCACCTTGAGGAGGTGCCGTTCGAGCGACTGCGGCTTTTCTCCCGGGCCTTTGAGGCGGACGTCTTCAAGTACATCAGCCTGGACGCCTGCGTCGAACGGCGGCGCTCGGCCGGCGGCACCAACTCGCGCCTGGTGGGAGAGGCCATCCGCCAGGCCAAGAGAACTCTGCGCCTGCCATGAAGGGTGCGGCTCCGCTCTCCCTCCTGGCCCTCACTCTCCTCGGTTGCGTGGTTCCTCCCCTCGTCCTCCTGGGTTGCGGCCGCAGGGGGCCGCCCGTGCCGCCCCAGCCTCGGGCCCCGGCCGCGGTGGGCGCCCTCCGCGCGGAGCCGCGCGACAGCGCCATCGTGGTGATCTGGAGCCGCCCGGGCCGCAACGAGGACGGATCGCCCCTCACCGACCTCCTCGAGTTCCAGCTCTACCGCGCGGTCGGCACCCCTCCCCCCCGGGAGGCCGGAACGAGGCCCGCGTTCTCGCTGCTGGCGACGATCCGGGTCGAGCAACCCGACAACGCCGCCGTCCAGGACGGCCAGTATGCCTTTCGGGATGACGGGGGCGGTGCGGGGCTCACACCCGGCGTGCGCTACACCTATCGGGTGCAGGGGGTGAATCGCCGCGGGCAGGCGGGCGCTCCGTCGGTGGAAGTCTCCGTGGATTTCGCCCCGGCTCCGCCGCCGCCGGTCGGTCTGGCTGCCTCGGCAGGGGATGGGATGGTAAGCTTGACCTGGCAGGCGCCCCCGGAGCCGCTCCCCGCCGGGATCCCGCCGGTGCGAGGTTACAACGTGTACCGGAGCCTCCGGCCAGGAGTCTACGCTTCTCAGCCGATCAACGCAGGGCCGGTCGTCGAGACGCAGTTCCGCGATGCCGCGGTACAGAACGGCACCACCTACTCCTACGCGGTGCGGAGCGTGGGGATCGAGCGGCCCCCGTGGCGAGAGAGCAGGAACTCCAACGAGGTGTCGGCGACGCCCGAGGACCTCACCCCCCCGGCACCACCCCGGGGCCTGGCAGCCGTCCCCGGCCCGGATGGGATCGCCTTGATCTGGCAACCCAATGTGGAGCCGGACCTCCTCGGGTATCTGGTCTACCGGCGGGAGCCGCCCGCCCTGACCCCCATCCGCCTCACCGAGAGCCCGGTGCAGGCCTCTACCTTCACCGACCGAACCGCCCGGCCCGGGGTGACGTACGTGTACAGCGTGACCGCCGTGGACCGCTCCCCGCGTCGGAACGAGAGCGCCCCCTCCGTGGAAGTATCGGTCGGCCTACCCTGAACCCAGCCCATTCAACCCTCAAGGCCTCAAGCACGCCCAGAAGCTCACAGGATTCAGCCAGAATATTTCACCGCCAAGACCGCAAAGATCGCAAAGAGTCGGCAGCGCTTCTCAGGCGAAGTGGGCTGCCGGACCGAAATCTTCCGAACCAAACCTCCGGGTCTCCCGAGCCAGCGCTGTGAACATGCCGGGTTCCTCTGCGTCCTTCGCGTGTTTTGCGGTTGAACTGCACTATTGGGGCTCGGGGAGGCTAGACCTGCGCCTCTTTGCTCTCCTCGCGTATGGCCGATGGCAGGGCCTGCCAGGCGGACGTGGCCAGGATGATGGCCGTGACGATCAGGAATAGGAGCGAGATGGGACGGGTAAAGAAGGTGCTGTAGTCGCCCTGCGAGAGCGACAGGGACTCCCGCAGGCTCCGCTCCATCATGGGGCCAAGGATCAGCGTGAGGATCGCGGGGGCCAGAGGAAAGTCCAGCTTCTTGAACACGTACCCCAGGAGCCCGCAGAGGATCATCACGCCGACGTCGAACATGCTGTTGTTCAGGCTGTAGCCCCCGATGATGCAAAAGACCAGGATGAAGACCACCAGGATGTTGTACGGGATCTTCAGCAGTTTCGCCCACCAGCCGACCAGGGGCAGGTTCAGGATCAGCAGGATGACGTTGCCGATATAGAGGCTGGCGATGACCGCCCAGACGAATGCGGCGTGCTGCGAGAAAAGGAGCGGCCCCGGCGTCAAGCCGTTCATGATCAGCGCGCCCATCAGAATAGCGATCGTGGGAGAGCCTGGCAGCCCCAAGGTAAACAGCGGGATCAGGGCTGCATTCGCGTAGGCGTTGTTGGCAGTCTCCGGAGCCGCGACCCCCTCGATCACGCCAGTGCCGAACTTCTCGGGGTGCTTCGAAACCTTCTTCTCAATCGCATACGACATGAACGAGGCGACGGCGGAGTTCGTCCCCGGAATCAAGCCCAGGAAGAATCCCAGCCCCGTGCCGCGCAGGATGGATGTGGCACAAATCCGCCACTCGTCCCGTCGCGGGAAGAGCGACGTGACCTTGCCCTCCCCTGCCATGACGCCCGCCAGGGACTTCTCCGCATTGAGCAGGATCTCCCCGATGCCGAAAAAACCCATGACGACGGGGACGAACCGGACCCCGTCCAGGAGAGGCGCGATGCCAAAGGTGAAACGCGGCGCCCCCTCAACGGGGTCTACCCCCACGAAGGAGAAGAGCAGGCCAAGGATCGCCATCATCAGAGCCTTGGCCAATGATTTTCCGGCCAAGCCCATGACCAGGGAGAGGCCAACCAGGAGGAGCGAGAAATACTCCGGCGGCCCGAACTTCAGGGCGAAGCGGGCCAGGGGCAGCGCCATTATGACAAGGCCGAAGGTGGCCACGCTCCCTCCGATGAACGAACCGATGGCCGCGATGCCCAGCGCGGCTCCCGCCCGTCCCTGTTTGGCCATCTCATACCCGTCCAAACAGGTCACCACGCTGGCGGCCTCCCCCGGAACGTTGATAAGGACCGAGGTGATGGTGCCTCCGTACATCGCCCCGTAATAGATGGCCGCCAGCATGATGATGGCCGCGGTGGGGTCCAGCTTGAACGTGATGGGAATGAGCAGGGCGGTTCCGGCTGCCGGTCCCAGCCCGGGCAGGACCCCGATCAGGGTTCCCAGCACACAACCGATGGTGGCGAAGAGGAGGTTCTGGAACGTCATCGCCACCGAGAACCCCAGCATCAGGTGTTGAAGGCTTTCCAAGGAGTTCCCCCTCTCAGATCCCCAGAACGCCCACGGGCAGGAAGACCTGCAGCATCCGGAACACGTAGAACATGCCGAAGCTTGCCACGACGGAGAGGGTCAGCGTGACCCACCAGGACTGACGCCCCAATGCCCGCAGCAGGAAAAGGCTGAATCCCAGGATGGTCAGGCTGAAGCCCAGGCGATTCATCAGCAGCAGGGATGCCAGCAGGGCGCCGAAGACGCACAGCATTCGCTTGACTCCATCCCGATCCGGGACGAAGCCGTCCGGTAGAGGGTCCGCCCGCCGACGGAGGGTCCCGACGATCTGGGGGAGAGACACCAAAATCACCAGGACCCCCAGCCAGAAGGAAAAGAATCCCGGGCCCGGCCCGAAGTCGGTGCCGTAATAGCTCAGGTCCAAAGACTCGTGGACAACGAAGGCACCGAAGACCAGCAGGATGCCCCACACGATCCGGTTGACGCGAGTCATTTGCGGTACATGCCGATGAGCGGCTTCGCCCGCTCGTTCTGGGACTCGATGAACTTGGTGTACTCCTCGATCCCCATGAACCGGAGGGTTAGGCCGGCTTCCCTCATGCGCTTCACGTGATCCGGATCCTCCATGGCCTTTTTGATGGACTCCTCCATGTACTTCACGACCTCCGCGGGGGTCCCGTTCGGGAAGACGTACCCGCGGGTGGACGAAGAAATCAGGTCAATCCCCTTCTCCCGGAACGTGGGCACGTCGGGAAGGTCCAGGTAGCGTTTCTCCATCATCACGGCAAGAATCCGCGCCTGGCCTGAAGTCACGGAAGGCAGGAACCCACCGACATTATCAAAATCCACGTCGGTGTGCCCACCCAGGGCGGCCGTGAGCGCCGCGGGTGTATCCTGCAGGTGTATGATGTTGAAGCGCACGTTCGCTTTGTGCTGCAAGTCCAGCACCGCCAGGTGGTCGTCGCTGCCGATCCCCGTGGTGGAGACCTTCACTTGGCCGGGCTTGGCCTTCGCTTCGTTGAGAAAGTCTTCGAGCGTCTTGAACGGGCTCTCCTTCCGGACCAGGACGGCGCCGGGGTCCTGCACGTGGTTTGCCACGGGCTGGAAGTCCTTCATGCTGAAGCTCGCCTTGCGGGTCGGATCGAACACGATGGTCTGGAGCTGTGGGATGTTGATCAGGGCCATCGTGTAGCCGTCGGGCTTGGCGTTGTTCTTGAAATCGCTGAGCATGACCTGGCTGCCGGCCCCCGCCTTATTCTCCACCAGGACGGGCTGCCCGATGATTTTCTTGAGGGGCTCGGCCAGGACGCGAACCCCCACGTCGCTGCTCCCGCCAGCCCCGAAGCCCACCTGAATGGTGATAGGCCGATTGGGATAGTCCTTGGGCTTCTCGGCGGCCCAAGCGCTCTGCGTGGCAGCCGGCCCAAGGGTCAGGCAGATGACCGCGATCCCCGTTACCCATGCGACCTTGTTTTTCATGGATCTCTCCTTGTTCCGCCTCCGGGGCATCCGGATGCGCGAACCACAAACTGGCTGACGACCTTCAACGGCAACGCGGGGAGATGCGTGAGGCGGCCAGACGCTAGCGCGCGTCACGCGAGAGTGTCAACAGCAAACCCCCAAATGCGCGGGACTCCTGAGAAAGACCACGAGGGATCCATCGGGCCCCCGCTCCCATGTGTCCTCGGCCCGTTTCACGGCGATTTTGCTTTTGACACGCGGGCGCACGTGTGATACCCATTTCGCGTCAGTCGGCCCCCAGTGATGTCACCTCCCTCCTTCGCAACTCGAGGAAAGGCACAGCCGCATGCACCATTTCCACTACCGGGGTGACGACCTTTATTGCGAGGACGTGCCGATCGCCCGGATCGCCTCCGAGGTCGGCACGCCGCTGTATGTCTACAGTCAGGCCACGCTGACCCGCCACTTCCGGGTCTTCGACGAGGCGTTTGCACGTGTCCCCCACCTCGTCTGCTTCGCCATGAAGGCGAACGCGAACCTCGCCGTGCTGAAACTCTTCTCGGACCTGGGGGGCGGTCTGGACGTGGTGTCGGGGGGCGAGCTGTACCGCGGCCTCAAAGCCGGCGTGCCGCCGCAACGCATCGTGTACGCCGGCGTCGGCAAGTCCCGGGACGAGATCGCCTACGCCCTGAAGTCCGACATCCTGATGTTCAATGCGGAGTCGGCCCAGGAGCTCCAACTCATCAACGAGGTGGCCGCGGGGACGGGCGTGCGGGCGCGAGTGGCCCTGCGCGTGAATCCGGATGTGGATCCCCGGACCCACCCGTATATAGCCACGGGCCTGCGCCAGAGCAAGTTCGGCATCGACATCGGCCAGGCGCTCGATGAGTACGAGGCGGCGCGGGCGCTCCCGTCCCTGGAGGTGGTGGGGATTCACCAGCACATCGGCTCCCAGATCACGGATGTCCGGCCCTTCGTGGATGCCCTGGAGAGGACCGCGGCCCTGGTCCGGACGCTGCGCGAGCGCGGCGCGGGGATCCGCTACCTCGACGTGGGGGGCGGCCTGGGAATCACCTACAAGGACGAGGAGCCGCCGTTGCCGGCAGACTTCGCTCGGGCGCTGATCGGGGTGATCCGGGATCTGGACGCCACGGTCATCCTGGAGCCGGGGCGGGTCCTGGTCGGCAACGCCGGCATCCTGGTCACCCGGGTCCTGTATACGAAGCCAACCCCGGCCAAGAACTTCCTGGTGGTGGACGCGGGGATGAACGACCTGATCCGCCCCAGCCTGTACGGCTCGTACCATGCCATCCAGCCGGTGCGGAAGGTCTCGGGCCGCCCGGAGGTGACGGTGGACGTGGTGGGCCCGATCTGCGAGTCGGGCGACTTCCTGGCCAAGGACCGGGACCTGCCCCGTTGTGAGCCGGGCGAGTTGCTGGCGGTGATGTCGGCGGGGGCCTACGCTTTCACCATGGCCTCGAACTACAATGCGCGGCCGCGGGCCGCCGAGGTGATGGTGGGGGGGAACCGCTACTCCGTGGTCCGGGAGCGAGAGACGTTCGAAGATCTTGTCCGGGGGGAGCGGACGCTGGATGAGCTGGCGTAGCCGCAGCATGGACAGGCAGGTGCAACGCAGCGAGTTGGGAGGTGCGGCCATGGCGAAACGGGTATTTCAGGGGTCTATCGTGGCGATCGTCACTCCGTTCCGGGACGGGAAGGTGGACGAGGCCACGCTGAAGGAGCTGGTGGAGTTCCAGATCAAAGGCGGGACCGATGCCATCCTCCCCTGCGGGACGACCGGCGAATCCCCGACTCTGGACCACGATGAGCACCGGCGGGTCGTGGACATTGTGATCGCCGCGGTCAACAAGCGGGTTCCAGTGGTGGCCGGCACCGGCTCCAACAGTACGGCCGAGGCCATCAGCCTGACCAAGCACGCCAAGCAGTCGGGGGCGGATGCGGCCCTGGTGGTCCTGCCCTATTACAACAAGCCGACCCAGAAGGGGTTGATCGAGCACTGCCGGGCCATTGCGGATGCGGTGGATCTCCCCTTGATCCTGTACAACATCCCCGGGCGCACCGGCGTGAACATGCTCCCTGAAACGCTGGCGCAACTGGCCGACCATCCCAACATCGTCGGGATGAAGGAGGCCACGGGCAACCTGGAGCAGATGACCCAGGATATCGTCCTCTGCGGGGACAAGCTGAGCTTCCTGTCGGGCGACGACACGCTGACGCTGCCGTTGATGGCGGTGGGCGGCCGCGGGATCATCTCCGTCGTCGCCAACATCGTGCCCAAGGACGTGGCCGACATGACCCACGCCTTCCTCAACGGGGACTGGAAGCGGGCTCGGGAGCTGCACCTCAAACTGTTCCCGCTCTGCCAGGCCATGTTCATCGAGACGAACCCCATCCCGGTCAAGACTGCCCTGGCGATGATGGGCAAGATCAAGGAGGAGTTCCGCCTCCCGCTGTGCCCGATGACCGAGGCCAACCGGAAGAAGCTGGAGGCGGCGCTCCGCAGCTACGGGCTCGTGTCGTAGGTCCAAAGGCGTTGGCCCAGGGTGCAGGCAAAGAGGGTTTGTCCTTCAGGACACTAGACTGGCTTTTCCCGGTGAACCGGATGGGAGGGCAGAAGCGCGAACTGGTGTCGATTTCAATGGCCGTTCGCCCTGAGCTTGTCGAAGGGCGGACGGGCAGGCGTGTTTCGACAGGCTCAACACGAACGGCAACTACCGACGGGGTCCCAATGTTCGCAGATGGGGTGGGAGGAACAGGGAGGGATTGGCCGTGATCAGGGCCGTCGTCACCGGCGCCTCGGGGCGGATGGGCAAGCGCCTCGTCGCCCTGCTGCGGGAGAGCGGGGAGTTTCAGGTCGTAGGGGCCGTGGAACG
>Ga0210377_10000465_pt1 | contig 39026 bp, 36 predicted proteins | sample PLM4_65_b1redo_FD_155480 | JGI IMG/M metagenome (GOLD analysis project Ga0210377, IMG submission 155480) | Groundwater sediment microbial communities from an aquifer in East River, Colorado, USA - PLM4_65_b1 redo | ecosystem: Environmental > Terrestrial > Soil > Riparian zone | place: USA: East... | reverse complement strand
GTGAAGCCGAAGCGCTCGATGATCTTCATCTGGCACGTAGGAGAAGAGGAAGGGCTGTTCGGCTCCGAATACTTCACCGATCACCCGCCGGTGCCGCGGGACTCGGTCGTCGCGGAGCTCAACATCGACATGATCGGCCGGGGAGGCGCCGGCGACGTCACCGGCAACCGGATGGACCGGAGCCGGATCCGTGGAGGACCCGACTATCTGCAGCTGATCGGGTCGCGCCGTCTCTCCAGCGAGCTGGGAAACCTCGCCGAAGCGGTCAACCTCGCCGGGGGCCGTCCGCTGCGGTTCGACTATTCGATGGACGCCAACGGGCATCCGCAAGATATCTATTGCCGGAGCGACCACTGGAGCTACGCGCGCTACGGCATTCCCATCATCTTCTTCACCACCGGCGGTCATGCGGACTATCACCAGCTGACCGACGAGCCCCAGTACATCGACTACGACCGGCTGACCCGGGTGACGAGCTTCGTGGCCGCGCTGGCCGCGCGGGTGGCCGATCTGGATCATCGCGTGGCCGTGGATCAACCGGTGGTCGGGCCGAAGGGGGAGTGTCGGCAATGACGCGGGGCGGTAGGGCGGCAAGGTAGTTACCTCCCACCCAACCGCCTTACCGCCCAACCGCCCGTTCAACCTCCTCCCCCGCCGCCAGCAGCCGATCCACGGTGGCCCCTATTTCCCCCGCGGCGGCGAGATCGGCGGTGATGCGATCGACGCTGCCGGCTCCGGCGCGGAGCCGCAGGAGATCGAGCCGGATCGTTTCCAGGGCGGCCACCGATTCGCTCAAGCGCGCGCGGGCCAGATCGCGGGTCGCCGTCAGATCGGCGACCAGCGCGGCGCGGTGGGCCGGAGCGGCACCGGTGGCCGAGCCCTGATGTACCTCCGCCAGCGATTGTTCCAGCGCTTCGATGCGCGCCCGTACACCGCGCGCCTGCTGCTCCAGGCGTTTCAGCACCTCGGGGAGATCGGGAAGCGCCGCCCGGATCGCGGCGGGTAGCGCCGCATAGAGGTCTTCCGCCGCGAACGCGATGGCCAGCTCGGTCGGCCGGTGGGTGGCGCCGGCGCCCGCCACGCGCCGGGACAATCCGGCCCCCGCCACCTTGAAGAGCCAGCGGCCGAAACGGCTGCTCCAGTACTTGAGTCGCCGTTCTCCGGTGACATCGCGACGGCGCTGGTCGACCACCGATCCCACCGCCCAGAGGCCCACCGCACCGACGACGATCAATGGGACCACGGGGCTGCTGAAGCCGGGGAGCAGGTTGACCGCGGCGGCGAGGAGGCTGCCCACTCCCACCGCGAGCGCGGGCCAGCGAAGCCTGGCCAGCAGCCGCTCGATCGGCGCGGGATCCCGTCCCGCGGTGAACGCCAGCTCCTCCTTCTTCCGATCCATTTCGGCTCGCGCGCCGGCCAGCACATCCTCGACGCCATACCCCGCGCGCGCCAGCCGCCTCACCCGGCTGAGGTGCACCAGCAGCGGCAGACCGACGAAGGCAACCGCGACGAAGGACACATACGGGAGCACCCCGAAAGCGCCGGCGGTGAACATGCGCGCCAGCAGCATGGGAGCGAACCAGCTCACCATCATGACGTAGAGGCAGCCGCTGGGCCGCAGTTCCAGGCTGTCCTTGACGAATGCCCGCACCGGCGCGGGTATCTCCCGACGCGCCTCGAGCGCGACGGAGAGCGCGTCGGCGAATCCCTTCGCGTCATCGAAGCGGGCGTCGGGCGCTTTCTCGAGGCAGCGCGTCACCGCCTGGGTCAGCGCCCGCGGCGCGCCCGGTGCGAGGGGCGCGAGTGGCGGGGGAGGAGCGGTCGCATGCTGGATGAGCAGTGCGGGAATCGTCGCGGACTCGAAGGGAAGCCGGCCGGAGAGCGCATAGAAGCCGACGATCCCCAGCGAATAGAGATCGGTGCGGGCGTCGAGCGCGCCGCCGCGGGCCTGCTCCGGGCTCATGTATTCGGGAGTGCCGATCAGCTCTCCGCCGGCGGTGAGGCCGGTGGTCTCCAGCCGTCGCGCGATGCCGAAGTCGGTCAGCACCGCGCGGCCGGTCGCTCGCTCCAGGATGATGTTATCGGGCTTGAGATCGCGGTGGATCACACCCTGCGCGTGCGCGTATGCGAGGGCCCAGGCGATCTCCCGGAGGATCCGCGCGGCGTCCGGCGCCGCGAGCGGACCGTGGGAGCGCACCCGCTCGCCCAGGGTCTCCCCGTCGATGAACGCCATGACGAAGAAGACGAATCCGCCGACGTCGTCGACGGTGTGAATCGGCACGATGTTGGGCTGAGACAACTGGGCGGCGGTCCGCGCTTCCCGGAGGAAACGCTCGCGCAGCTCCGCCTGGGCGGCGAGCGCGGGGGGAAGGAGCTTGATCGCCACCGAGCGATCGAGCGACACCTCGCGGGCAAGATAGACGATTCCCATCCCGCCGCGGCCGAGCTCGCGCTCGAGGGAATACCGGCCGACGATCGCGGTCTGAAAATCGAGGAAGAGCCGATCGACGCTTATGGCTTCCTCGTCTTGACCCGAATCACGGAGTCGAGGATCGGGCGCCAGATCTCCGGCGGGTACGCGCCCGCCAGGATGCCGCCTTCGACGTAGAAGGTCGGGGTGCTGCCGGCGCCCGCCTTCACCGATCCCTCCGAATCGCTCCGGACCAGCTCGCGGGTCTCCCCCTTCTCAAGGCACGGCATGATGCGCGCCCGGGGGATCTTGAGCGAATCCGCGAGCGACAGCAGGAACGCCGCGGGGTTCTTGAGGGGCGCCCAGACCTCCTGCCGGCGATACAGGAGGTCGTGCGCGGGCCAGAACTTGCCTTCCCGCGCGGCGCACATGGCGAATTCGGCGGCGGCCACGGCGTTGGCGTGCAGCGACACGAGCGGCAGATTGATGAAGATCCAGCGCACTTTTCCGGTGGCGATGTACTCCTTTTCAATCGCCGGGAAAAACTGTTCGGTAAACCGCTTGCAGTAGGGGCACTGGAAATCCGACATCTCGTACACCGTCACCGGCGCCGAGGCGGAGCCCTTGCTGCGCGACGCGAGCGGATCCGGCTGCGCCGCGGCCGCACCGGCGACGCCGAGCAGGACCGCGGGGAGAAACAGGTGCGTGCGTCGCATCGGTCAGTACCTCGGAAGGTGGCGGCCGGTGGCCGGACTCAAACGAACCGTATCGGTATCCACCGGCACATTCCAGTACCACTCGTAGTTCGGATCCTGCGGATCGGGCGACCGGGCGGTGATCCACCACGGTCCAGACGCGACGACCATCGTGGCCCAACCGGTGGCGTCGGTCGTGTCCGCGCTCACCGTGCGCATACGGCTCCGGGCCAGGCTGCGCGCGGCGGTATCGTATCCGTCGAACGTGCTAAGTTGCCACTGCCGCGCTTCCACGCGCAGCCGCTCGATGCGAGGCCAGAGGGTGTCGCGGGCGGCACTCAGCTCGGTTCGCGTCCGCTCCAGGGCGGGTGCCAGACGGCGGAGCGAGTCATCGAGCTGGGCCAGCCGGGCATCGAGCTCCGCGAGCGCCGAGCCGGATGCGGTGGAGCGACGGGCCACCGCCACCGAGTCCCGCGCGCGTGTGACGCGCTCGACGTCCCAGGCGGCGCGGCTGAACGCCAGAAAGGGACCATGAAAGGCCTGAAACAGGCTGTCGAGGGTCTGCGTATGGGGGCGCCCGGCGGACACGCGCCCTTCCATCGCGGCGATGAGACTGTCGCGGTCGTAGGGAACCGCCGCCACCACCACGCCCGCGATGGGCGTGGCGACGCCGGCCAGATCCGGCACCAGGACCTGGACCGTGACCGTGCGGCCGTGACGACAGGCCGCGGCGAACACGAGGAGCGTGAGTGGAACGACGCGTGACATTGGCCAAAACTATCCTGCTCGCTCTGGCGCTCCAAGGCACGAGCATGCCGCTCGTCGCGCAGCGGACGGAGATCGAGCAGCTCTTTCCGGCGCGTCCCGCCGGGCACGTCACCGATGTGGCCGGCGCCCTGGACCCCGGGGCGGTCGGCCGGCTGGAGGCGCTCGGCGAGCGATTGAAGAATGCGACCGGCGCCGAGCTCGCGATCGTCGTCCTCCCGACCATCGGCGACCGCGCGGCGGTGGACGTCGCGGTCGCCATCGGACGCGCCTGGGGCGTCGGCGATGACGCGGCGGTCGGAGATCAGCGGCGCAACGCGGGGCTGATCATCCTGCTGGTGCCGCGCCGCGATAATGACCCAAACTCGGAACAGATCTTCATCGCGACCGGCCAGGGTCTCGAGGGCATCATCACCGACTTGCAGGCCGGTCGGGCGCGCGACCTCATGCGCCCATACCTGACCCGGGGCGATTACGCCGGTGGCCTCGAGGCCGGGGCCGGGGCGCTCGCGGCGCTGATCGCCAAAGGCATGGGCGTGAGCGATTCGGCGCTGGCCGCCGGCGACCGGCTGGGCGGCAACGAGGATTCGTCGAACCCCGAAGTCAGCCGCACTCTGCAGACGATTCTCTTCGTCATCCTCATCGTGGTGATTCTGTTCGCGCAAGGATCGACCAGACGCGGCCGTCGCCGGCGGCGCGGAGGCTGGTGGGGTGGCGGCTTCGGGGGCGGCTTCGGCGGAGGCGGGTTCGGGGGATTCGGCGGCGGTGGCGGCGGGTTCGGCGGCTTTGGCGGAGGCGGCGGATTCAGCGGCGGCGGCGCCGGGGGGAGGTTCTGATGGACGACGTGGTCGGCGGGATCGTGACTCCGCTGCTGGAACGGATCGATGGCGTGCTGGGGGAGCGCTACTCCGCGCTCGTCTATGGGTCCGGCGCGCGCGGAGAGTTTCGCGACGGCGTTTCCGATGTGAATCTCCTGCTCGTCTGCCAGGAACTCGGCCCGGCGACGTTGCGCCGACTGAGCGCAGCGTTGGCCGGCCCGGGGGGGAAGCGGCAGCCGTCACCGCTCCTGATCGAGCGAGACGAATGGGCGAGCGCATCGGACGTCTTTCCGATCGAAGTGACGGACATGCAGATCGCCCACCGATTGCTGCGTGGCGAGGATCCGCTCGCCGGGCGGGTGGTCGATCCCGCCGATCTCCGGCGCGCGCTCGAGGCGGAGTTCCGCGCCAAACTGCTTCGACTGCGGCAGGCATACGCCCACGAAGGCGGCGATTCGAAACTGCTGGGCGCGGTCGCGTCGGGAACGGTGGCATCGGTGGCCGCCCTCTTCCGGGTGTCGGTGGTGCTGTTCGGGCGCGCCGCGCCGACCGCCACTCCGGCCGCGCTCGCCGCGGCGGGCCAGGCGATGTCGATCGCCACGGAGCCGGTCATGGAGCTGTGGACCCGCCGGGTGCCCCAGGGACCACCATGCACCCCCGAGCTGTTCGAAGGATATCTTGCGGCGGTCGCGGCCGCCGTGCGCGTCATCGACACATTCTCTCGAGGAGGACACTGATGGCCACGCTCCGGCGCTCGCTCCCGATTCTCGCGCTGGCGGCTCTCATCGCCACGGGGTGCGGGTACAACACCATTCAGAGCAAGGACGAGGCGGTCAACAGCGCCGCGTCCCAGATCAAGACCCAGCTGCAGCGCCGCGCCGACCTGATTCCGAATCTGGTGGAAACGGTGAAGGGTGTCGCGAAGCAGGAGAGCACGATCTACATCGGGGTCACCGAGGCGCGCAGCCGGCTCACCAGCGCCGTCCAGGGGGGCAGCCTGCAGGAGATGGCCACGGCCAACGCGGCGCTCTCGGCTTCGCTGCAGCGGCTCCTGGTCACGGTGGAGAACTATCCCGAGCTCAAGTCGAATCAGAACTATCTGCAGCTGCAGGACCAGCTCGAGGGGACGGAGAACCGGATCGCGGTGGCGCGGCAGGATTACAACAAGGCGGTGGAGGACTTCAACGCGTACATCCGGCGGTTTCCCTACAACCTGACGGCGAAGATCTTCGGCCTCGGCAAGCCGAGGGAATACTTCGAGCTCACGACGCCGGGAGCCGGAGAGGCGCCGAAGGTGAAGTTTTAGAGGTCAGTGGTCAGTGGTCAGTGATCAGAAAAAACAAAGGAGCCCGGTGACGTGAGTCGCCGGGCCCTTCCATTTCCCCCCGACCACTGATCACTGATCACTGACCCCTAGTCAGTGACCACCGCCGGCAGGATGTATCTGCGCGGATCCACCGGCCGCCCGTTGACGTGGACCTCGTAGTGGAGATGCGGGCCGGTGGAGAGGCCGCTGTTGCCGACCAGCGCGATTCGCTCGCCCCGGTCGACCCGCGCTCCGACTCGGGTCAGGATCCGCGACGCGTGCGCGAACTTGGTGATAATCCCGTAGCCGTGGTCGATGGTAACGGTGTTGCCGTATCCCGTCTCCCATCCGGCCTGGATGACGGTGCCTTTCGCGGGAGCTTCGATGGGCGTGCCCATCGGCGCGGTGACATCGAGCCCCTCGTGCGCCCGGGCCACGTGCAGAATCGGATGCGAGCGCATCCGCGAGAAAGCGCTGGTCAGCCAGCCGGTCGTCGGCATGATCGAGGGCGTGGCGGCGAGACGCTCGACATGATTGGCAAGACTGTCACCCGCTTCGCGGAACGAATGCGCCAGCAGATTGGCCCGCCGGATCAGTGCGCTCAGATCGACCCGCACCTGCCCGGCGCGGCCGAGGAGCTCGCTGTCCTCGAGGACCGGAGCGCTCGCGGGGCGGGGCCCGCCGATACCGGCCGCGTGCACCTCGGGGTCGATCGGCTCGAGATTGGCGAGCAGGCGGAGCTGGGTGTCGCGCGCTTCGAGGCTGGAGACGGTGTCGGCCAGGCCGGTGACGCGGCCGTGCAGGACGTTCAGTTCGTTGGTGAGCCGCGCATTTTCCGTTTCGAGCCGCTCGGCACGCGCCAGGTTGAGCGAGCGCCGCACCGTGGCGTACCCGAGCAGCGCCGCCAGGAGGAACGCGGCAACCGCAAGGCTCCCCACCAGCTTGAGCGCCGTGTACGAGACTTCGAGAATTCTCGAAGCGCTCGAACCTTGCGGGACGACGATGATTGTCCAGCGACGCTTGGACATGCTGCCACCTGCGGAACGCTTTGAGGACTGCAAGAACGCCGGGTCGTGACGGCCGCCGGCGAGCGGTCAGGGGCCGACTCCTGGGAGCTGACGAGGATAGTATGCCCCCCGATTCCCGGTCTGTCAAGCCGCAGGATTTTCGTCTAAATATTTGTGATGTCGCAGGTTACGACACTAGGCCTTGGCGGGCTCCGGCTTCGGAAACAGCACGGGCGGCCGAATCGTGCGATCCCCGGCGACGGGGGGGTCGGCGAGGACGCTCCAGTCGTTTTCACCTGGTGCGCCGCTTCGGCCCAGCGCCTGCCAGAGCACCAGCATGCGTTCCGGCATGAATGGCGCGGCGAGCACGGCGAGCCGGAAGAGACAGCGCGCAAGAGCGGCCATCGCGGCGTCGAGCTCGTCGTCGCGGGATTCCTTCGCGAGCGCCCATGGGGCGGTCTGCACGATGTACTGATTCGCGTCGCTGACCAGGCTCCAGGCGGCATCACCCGCGCCGCGCAGGTCGAACCGGTCCATCGCCGCCGCATACGTGTCGATCGCACGGGTGCCCGCCTGGTCGAGCGACGTCGCTTCCGGCCGGTCCGGGACGATGCCCCCGCGATAGCGGTCCAGCATGGCGAGAGATCGGGAGGCGAGGTTTCCGAGGCCATCGGCCAGGTCGGCGGTGTAGCGCTCGTCGAACCGGTCCCAGGTGAAGTTGCCGTCGCTCTCGAAGCCGACTTCCCGCAGCAGGAAGTATCGGAGCGCGTCGGGGCCATGCCGCGCCAGCGCGGTCTCGACGCTCACCGCCGTGCCGCTCGATTTCGAAACCTTGGCGCCGTCCCACTGCACATACCCGTGGGCCCAGACCATCCGCGGGAGCGGCAGCTCGGCGGCAAGCAGCATCGCGGGCCAGAGACAGCAGTGAAGCCGGGTGATTCCCTTGCCGATCACGTGGACATCGGCGGGCCAGAGCCGGTCCCATCCATCGTGGGGAAAGCCCGCCGCGGTGATGTAGTTGATCAGCGCGTCGAACCAGACGTAGACGGTGTGGTCCGGATCGCCCGGGAAGGGAATGCCCCAGGGAAAACGCGCCCGTGAGATTGACACATCCTCCAGGCCGCCCTCCAGCACCTTGAGCACCTCGTTACGCCGGATTCCCGGCTCCACTCGAAACGCTCCGGAACGGATGTCTTCGAGGATGCGGGGCCCGTAACGCGAGAGGCGGAAGAAGTGGTTGGTCTCCTTCATCCGCACGAGCTCCCGCTCCGGGTGCTCGCCGCAGCGGCCGTTCACCAGCTGCGACTCCTGCTTGAACTCCTCGCATCCCACGCAATAGAGCCCTTGGTATTCTCCCACGTAGAGATCGTCGGGGTGATACTCCTGGATCCGGCGCAGAAACTCGGTGACCGCGGTGTGATGGCGCGGCTCCGTTGTCCGGATCCAGTCGTCCTCCGAGCAATGCAGCGCCCGCCAGGTCGAGGCGAATCGCTCACTGATGGTGTCCACCCACTGAGACGGCGCCATGCCCGCCTTTTCCGCGGCGAGCGCGACTTTCTGCCCGTGCTCGTCCATCCCCATGACGAAGTGCACCGCGTCGCCCCGAAGGCGGTGGTACCGCACGATGCAGTCGGCCCCGACCTTCTCGAGGGTGTGGCCGAGATGCGGGTCGCCGTTGGCGTAGTCGATGGCGGTGGTGAGATAGAATTTCCGCACTCACGGCTCCGTGGGCGGCACGCCACCTTCGGGAGGAGGCCCCTTCCGCTTGCGGCGGCGGCGTTTCCGCTTGCGCTCGGGCTCGCTGGAAGCGTCGTCGCGAGGGTGCGAGGCATCCGGAGCGATCTCGTCGGGCTCGCTGTGCGGGGCCCGCGATGCCGGAGCCTGTGCCGCGGCCCCGCGCGCCTCCGGCGGGGGCTCGCCCAGCCGTTCGAGCTCGTCCCGGAGCTCCACCAGCGTCACGATGCGGGGGCCATGCTCGTCGCTCCGGAGGAAGACCCGCTCGCGGAAAATATCCACCGCGACGACGCGCTCGGCGCCACGCTCGGTGCGCAGCACTTTTCCTTCCTTGGGAAACCGCTTGCGCGAGGCGACGTAGAATTCGTGCTCGTACTTGAGGCAGCAGAGCAGTCGGCCGCAGCCGCCCGAGATCTGCGCCGGATTCAGCGAGAGATGCTGATCCTTGGCGAGGGCGAGACTGACCGGCGAAAGCGTGGTGAGCCAGGAGGAGCAGCAGAATTCCTTGCCGCAGCGTCCGACGCCGCCGAGGCGGGCCGCCTCGTCGCGCGCGCCGATCTGCCGCAGGTCGATCCGGGTGTGCAGTGCCGCGGCGAGGTCCCGTACCAGCTCCCGGAAGTCGACCCGCTTTTCGGCGGTGAAGTACACCGTGAGCTTCTTGCGGTCCCACTGCCATTCGGCATCGCTCACCTTCATGTCGAGCTGCCGGGCGCGGACTTTCTCGAGCACCGTCCGGCGGGTGGCTTCCTCGCTCCGGCGCAGGTCGTTCGCGGTGCGGATATCCTCCTGCGAGGCGCGCCGCACGATCGCCTGTTCGGGGATCTTCACCTCGCCGACTGCGCAGCCGCTGCAGCTGCTGGCGCACTTCTTCGTGGCGGTTTCCCCGACGGCCGAGATGCGGCCGAGGTCGTAGCCGCGCTCCACCGGCACGATCACCGCTTCCTGGAGGCGAAGCGGCTCCGGGTCGTCGGACCAGAGGAAGTAATCTTTGCGGTTGCCCTTGAATCGGACTTCGACGGTGGTGGACATCAGGCTTCGGTGTAGACCCCCATGCCGGCGTACTTCTCGGCGCGCCGGCGCACGAGCTTCTCGGGGCGGGTCTTCCGGAGTTCGGTGACGTGCCGGATGAGGGAGTCGCGGAGCGCCTCGCCCGCCGCGTCCGGGTCCTGGTGGGCGCCGCCGAGCGGCTCGGGGATGATCTCGTCGATGACTTTGAAATGCAGGAGGTCGTTCGGGGTGAGCCGGAGCGCCTCGGCGGCCCGTTCGCGCTGGCTCGCGTCCTTCCAGAGGATCGCGGCACAGCCCTCGGGGGAAATCACGGAATACACCGAGTTCTCGAACATGAGCACGCGATCCGCCACGCCAAGGGCCAGCGCCCCGCCGGAGCCGCCCTCGCCGATCACCACCGCCACCACCGGCGTCTGCAGCATCGCCATCTCGAGGATGTTGGTCGCGAGCGCTTCGGACTGGCCGCGCTCTTCGGCGCCCAGTCCCGGATACGCGCCGGGGGTGTCGATGAGGGTGATGACCGGCGCATGAAACCGGGCCGCGAGTTTCATCAGCCGAAGCGCTTTCCGGTAGCCCTCGGGATGGGGCATCCCGAAATTCCTGCGAATGTTTTCCCGGGTATCGCGGCCCTTCTGATGCCCGATGACCATGACGGTGCCGCCCGCCAGCCGGGCCCATCCTCCGACGATGGCGAGATCGTCCCGGTACAGGCGGTCACCATGCATCTCCACGAAATCGGTGAAAATCGTGCCGAGGTAATCGAGTGTATACGGACGCCGGGGGTGGCGGGCCACGCTGACCCGCTGCATCGGGGTGAGGTTGCGATAGAGCTCTTCGCGCAGCGAATCGAGCTTGGCCTGAAGCGTGGTGAGCTCCTCGGCGACGTCTATCTCACGCTCGTCGCCCACCCGCTTGAGCTCGTCGATCTGCCGTTCCAGGTCCAGGAGCGGCTTTTCGAAGTCCAGCGTGTACGTGTTGGCCATCCGGTCACCCCACTTTGACGAAGCGAACCGCGTCCGCGCCGAGGAGATCCCGCAGGGCATGCACCACGTCCTCGCCGGCCTCTACCCGGAGTCGGCGCGCCCGGAGGCGGGCGCCCTCACCATTGCCGTCGGACCATTCAATATAGACCGGGGCGGGGCCCGGATGGCCGGCGCACAGCGCCGCCGCGGAGCGCAGCACGTCGCTGGTCGGCGCGCCGGTGGCGCTCCAGCGCAGGGCGATCCCGACCGCCCCGGAGCGTCGGAGCTCGACCAGGGGCCGGGCCGTCTCCACCACGAACGGAGCGCGGTCTTCGCCGCGGTCCCGGGCGCTGTATCCGCCGGTCAGGAGGACCGCGGCATCCTCGACGAGGACCTGGTTGAGCCGGGCCCAGCTCTCCGGGAAGACGATCGCCTCCGCGGTGCCGTGGAAGTCCTCCAGGATCACGCGGGCGTACTCCTTCCCCGTCTTCTTGGAAAGCTGACGCTTCACCCCCGTGACCACCACCGCCACGGCGACCGGGTGCTCGGTCCACTCATGCAGCGTGGCGGTCGTCCGGGTGCCGAAGAGCTCCACCTCGATGCGGAACGGCTCCAGCGGATGACCCGAGATGAAGAAGCCGATGACCTCCTTTTCCCGGGTCAAACGCTCCGCCTCCGGCCAATCGGGCACGTCGGGGAACGCCGGGGGCCGGTGGGGCGCGGCCGACGACTCGCCGAACAGGGAGGCCTGCCCGGCCTCTCGTTCCTGCTGTTTGAATTGCGCATCGCCGAGCACCGCGTCCAGCCCCGCCATGAGCCGGCTGCGGTACCCGCCGAGGGAATCGCAGGCGCCGGCGGCGATCAGGGACTCCAGAACGCGCTTGTTACAGAGCCGGGAATCGATGCGGTCCACCAGGTCGGCGAGGTCGGTGAAGGCGCCGCTCGCGCGTCCCGCGATGATCGAGTCGATCGCGCCCCGGCCGACATTCCGCACCGCGCCGAGACCGAAGCGAATGCGCCGGTCGCCGACGACCGTGAACTTGAAGCCCGATTCGTTGACGTCGGGCGCCAGGACATCGAGTCCGAGGACCCGCGCCTCGTTGATGTACTGGACCACCTTGTCGGTGCTGCCGATTTCCGACGAGAGGAGCGCCGCCATGAATTCGGCCGGGTAATACGTCTTGAGCCACGCGGTCTGGAAGGAGAGGACCGAGTAGGCCACGGAGTGCGACTTGTTGAACCCATAGCGGCCAAAGGTCTCGATCTGCGCGGCGATGTCCGTCGCGAGCTTCTTCGGGTGGCCCTTGGCGATCGCGCGCTCGACGAACTTGCCGAGCTCCTTCCGGATCAGGTCTGCATCCTTCTTCCCGACCGCCTTCCGGAGGACGTCCGCTTCGGCCAGCGTGAAGCCGGCCAGCACGTTCGCGATCCGCATCACCTGTTCCTGATAGGTGATGACGCCGTAGGTGGGCTCCAGGATCTCCTGGAGGGAGGGGTGCGGGTAGCTCACCTCTTCCTGTCCGAGCTTCCGCCGGATGAACACGGTGTGCATCCCCGCGTCCAGCGGCCCGGGGCGAAGCAGGGCATTGCATGCGACGAGGTCGTCGAAGCGGTCGCACTTGATCTGGCGGAGCGTCTCGGTTGCCAGGGCCGATTCGAACTGGAAAATCCCGGCGGTCCGGCCCTGCCGGAGCAGCTCGTAGACCTTCGGGTCGTCGAGGGCCAGGTTCGCGACGTCGGGCGCGGTGCCGGTGCGTGTGGCGATCATCGCGGCCGCGTCGTGAATGACCGTCAGGGTTTTCAGGCCGAGAAGGTCCATCTTGAGCATTCCGACCTGCTCGAGCGCTCCCATCTCGTATTGGGTGATGATCGCTGTCTCGCCTTCGGCGGCCGGCCCGGTGCCGCGGTTCGGCGCGGTGCAGACCGGCACATACTCGGAGAGCGGGCCCGGCGCGATCACGACCCCGGCGGCGTGCACCGAGGCGTGCCGGGAGATTCCCTCGATCCGCGCGCTCAGCTCCACCATGCGCTGGTAGACCGGCGCGGTCTTCACCAGATCGCGGAGCTCGTCCACCTTTTTCATGGCCTCGGGGATCGTGAGGCTGTAGGCCGGTCCCGATGGGATCAGCTTCGTGATCCGGTCGGCCTCACCGGGCGGGATCTTGAGGACCCGGGCGACGTCCTTCACGGCGGCGCGGGCCTTCATGGTGCCGAACGTGATGATCTGGCCCACGCTGTCCCGGCCGTAGCGCTCGCGGACGTACTCGATGACCTCGCCGCGGCGCTCGAAGCAGAAGTCCACGTCGATGTCGGGCATCGAGACGCGCTCCGGATTCAGGAAGCGCTCGAAGAGGAGGTCGAACCGGAGCGGGTCGACGTCGGTGATCCGGAGGGCATAGGCCACCAGGGAGCCGGCGGCGGAGCCGCGGCCCGGACCGACGGGGATGCCGCGGTCACGCGCCGCGCGAATGAAGTCCTCGACGATCAGGAAATATCCCGCGTATCCGGCCCGGGTGATCACGCCGAGCTCGTACGCCAGGCGCTCCTCCACCGCGGCGGGAAGGGGATCGCCGTAGCGCGCGCGGGCCCCTCCGGACGCGAGATCGAGGAGCAGCGCATTCTCGTCGGCGTAGGCGGCGGGCAGCGGAAAGCTCGGGAGGTAGTAGCGCTTCTCGAAATCGAACTCGCAGAGCGCCGCCACGCGGGCCGTGTTGTCGATCGGCTCCGGATGGCCCGGAAAGAGTGCCCGCATTTCCGCTTCACTTTTCACATAGGATTCCTGTCCCGTGAAGCGGAAACGCTTGGGGTCGTCGAGGTCGGCCCCCGTGCCAATGGCGAGGAGCACGTCGTGCGCTTCGGCGTCCTCCCGGCGGAGGTAGTGCGCGTCGTTGGTCGCCACGACCCCGATCCCCAGCTCGGCGCCCAGTCGCAGCATCCCTTCGGTCACCAGCTTTTCCTCGGCGATGCCGTGATCCTGGATCTCGAGCCAGAAGCCGTCCTTGCCATACAGCCGCGCGAACCACTCGGCGGACGCGCGGGCCTGCTCGTACCGTCCGGCACGCAGCGCGTGCGCGACCTCGCCAGACAGACAGGCGGCGAGGCAAATGATGCCCTCCGAGTATTTCTCGAGCGTGGCCTTGTCGACGCGCGGCCGGCGGTAGAATCCCTCGGTGTACCCGATCGAGGAGAGCCGGATCAGATTCCGGTATCCCGCCTGGTTGCGCGCCAGCAGGACGAGGTGGCTGTAGTGGGCCGGGGCGTCCGCCGGCTTCTGGGTGGCGCGCCGGTCGCCGTAGGCCAGGTAGGCCTCGAATCCCAGGATGGGACGGAGCTTCTTCGCTCTGGCTTCGGAGTAGAAGCTCCAGGCCGCGTGGAGATTCCCGTGATCCGTAACGGCCAGGCTGTCCATCCCAAGCTTCTGCACGTGATCGACGAGCTCCGGAATCCGGTTCGCTCCATCGAGGAGAGAGTATTCGCTGTGGGTATGGAGATGTACGAACGCCATGCAGAAGCCCTGTATCTCTGGGGAGCTCGCGCGGCCAGCGGGCCACGACCGGGGACCGGAGATACGGTTTGGGTGGTGCGGCGGGACGCCGCGCCGCGCGTCTCCCTCACATTGTTACGCCGGGCCGGGCGCTGGCGAGGGGAAGCTACCGGGCGTCAGGATGATTGTCAAAAGTCATTGGGGGGCTTTACGTTAGGGTGCTGGGAGCTGGGTACTGGACACTGGTAACCGCTCCCGGCTCCCGGCACCCAGCACCTAGCAGCCAGTACCCAGTACCAAGCATCCCACATCCAGAGCCCCAATGACGCTTCGGAAAACTTCCGCGCCCTTCCTTGCCCTGTCCGCGGTCGTCGCGGCCTGCGGCGGTGGAACCCCCATCACGCCGCCGCCGCCGCCGCCCCCGCCCGGAACGCCGAGTGTGGTTTGTGCTTCGAAACCGACGACCCAGCTCGCCGCCGGGCAACATGTCGTCATCGACCCGAACACGACCTCGGGCTGTCTGCGGCTTCCGGCCGCCGGCGCCAGCGGCGCCGAGTACCTGGTGGTGGTGGCATCGACCAGCGGCTCGCGCTCGTCCACCGGGATCCAGGGACAATACGTTCTCAGGGCCAGCACTCCGGCGAGCGCTTCGGCCGATCAGTCGGCGGCATCGGCGCAGGTGGTGTCGCCGCGGCGCCGATCGGTCGCGGCGGAGTTCGATGCGATGTTGCGCGAGCGGGAACGCGAGCTTGCCACCCGGGGCGCGGTTCGCGCCGCGCCGCCGGCGGGAGCCGCGGTTGCGGCGCCACCGGTGGTGGGGGAGGTGAAGATTTTCAAAGTCTGCACCAATCTCCAGTGCAGCGCGTTCGCGTCGCTTTCCGCCACGGCGCGTTTCGTGGGTCAGCACGTCGCCGTGTTCATCGACAACAATGTGCCTCAGAACGATCCGCTCCAGCCTGCCGACGCCGCCGAGCTGGGCACGGCATTCGACACCCATCACTATCCGATCGACACGACGGCATTCGGCCGCGAGTCCGATCTCGATCAGAATGGCGTCGTCATCGTCCTGATGACCGATGCCGTGAACGATCTCACCCCGGATTGCACCAATGGGCGGGTGGTCGGGTATTTCTTCGGCGGAGACCTGCTGACCGGTCCGAATTCGAACAGCGGCGAGGTGTTCTACACGCTGGTGCCCGCGCCGTCGACCACCAACTGCACCGCGATCACCAGGCGTCAGGCCCTCGACAATCTCAAGCCGACGCTGATCCACGAATTCCAGCACATGATCAGCTTTAACCAGCACGTGCTGGTGCGCAGCGGCAATTCGGAAGAGACCTGGTTCAACGAAGCGATGTCGCACTTCGCGGAAGAGCTGGGCGGGCGGCTGATTCCCAATTCCGAATGCACGCCGGCCTTCACGTCGTGCCGCAGCCAGTACACCAGCGGCGACATCCTCAACGCCTACGACTTCCTCAAGGACACCGAAGCCGATTTCCTCGTGTTCCCCACCTCTTCGGGGGGCACACTCGCCGAGCGGGGCGCGGCCTGGCTGTTCGTCCGCTGGATCGTCGATCAGTTCGCGGTCGACACCATCCTGGGAACCGACCTGACCCGCGCGCTGGTGCAGACCTCGCTCGTGGGGGCGGCGAACATCCAGTCGGCCACCGGATCCACTCTGGCGACGCAGGTCCCGCGGTGGCTGATGGCGCTCTACCTCGACGACGGTCCCGACCTTCCCGAGGAGCCGACCGGTCGGCTGCGATACAAGAGCTGGGGCCTGCGCGCCATCTGGACCAATCCGCTGAATCAAGCCCCCAACGGGCCGTTCAGCGGCTTTCCTCTCGTGCCGCTTCAGATCGCCGGAAGCCTGGCGCATTCGGGGACGCTGCGGGGCGGATCGGGACGCCACTTCGTGGTGATCCAGCAATCCAACGGCACGGCGATCGATATGCTCGCGGTGCGCACCACCGCCAACGATCTGATCGACGTCCTGCTGCAACCCCGCCTCGGAGTGGTAAGGATCCGCTGACCATGCTCCGGCGCGATGGCGCCTTTGTGCTCGCGGTGTTCCTCCCCGCGGTGCTTGGGGCCCAGGCTCCGGTGCCGGTCATCCTCGGCTTTCCCTCCAGCGTGCAGGCAGCCGGGCTCGCCGGGGCGGGGGTGGCGCTTCCGGGTTATGCGGGCGCGTTGTTCGTCAATCCGGCCGGGATCGCACCGATCCGGGTGCTGAGCGTCGAAGCGGGATTCTCGCGGACTCCCGACCGCGCGACGTACGGGATGGCGGCGGCCGCGGGCCGCCTCGGCCGATTCAATCTCGGATTCGGCATTCGGTATCTCAGGTTTCCCGGTGCGTCGCCCACCTATGACAACCTCTCATGGGTGGGGGCGGTCGTCTATCGGTACGGGAGCATCGCGGTCGGGGCCGGCGGCAAGTATGTCTCGGTCGAGGAACGCGACGGACCGATCAGCCGCTCGCTCACCAGCGGTCTCGCCGTGCAGGTGGCCTTCTTCGACATCGCGGCGCTGGCGCTGAGCCTTCAGAACCTGGGGCAGGTCCGACTCAGCGGAGATGGGTTGAGTTTACCCGACGCGCTCCATCTCGGGTTCAGCCTGAATCTGCTCGACACGTATTCGAACGGCCGGCTGCTCGCGACCATCGAGAGCGTCTGGTCGGAACAGGACCGTGGCCGCACGGTGCTCGGACTCGAAGCCGGCGCCGCGGTCGGCGGCGTCGGCATCGTGGCGCGCATCGGCAGCGGCCGGCAGCCGGGTCTGGCGGGTGGACTCCTTTCGAACACGACCTTCGGCGCGAGCCTCCTTCTCGGTCGCGCCCGGATCGATTATGCCTTTCAGCGCCGGAGCGCGATCGGTCGCGACGTGCACCTGGCCGGGATGCGCTGGACGCCGTGACCCGGCGGAAGGTCCTCATGGGAATCCTGATCACCGCGGTGGCGCTCATCCTGGGGTACGGTACGGCGTACGTCGCGAGTGAAGACGTGCGTTATCTCTCGCGGGCCGGCATCGAGCAAACCCTGATTCTCCAGAAACGGAAACCCATCGAGCGGCTGGTCAAGGACTCTTCGGTCCCGGCCGAGACGCGAGCCTACCTGGCGCTCGTGCTCGCCGTTCGGACCCAGGCGGCCGAACTCGGCCTGGATGCCGGGGAGACATTCAAGACCTATGCCGACATCGGGCGTGACACGCTCCTGCTGGTGCTCTCCGCGTCCCCGAAGAACTGCATCTGCCCCCACCTGTGGAAGTATCCGATCGTGGGCCGGGTTCCGTACAAGGGCTTCTTCGACGTCGAGATGGCCCGGCGCGAGTCCGCCAAGTTTGAGGGCCGCGGCTTCGACGTTTCGCTCCGGCCGGCCGCCGCCTACTCGACCCTGGGTTGGTTCGAAGATCCGCTCTTGTCCACCTCGATGGTGCGGGACTCGGTCGAGCTCGCGGAATTGGTGTTTCACGAAATTGCGCACAACAGCCTCTATGTGAAAAGCGCCACGCCATTCAACGAGAGCTTCGCGCAGCTGGTGGGATACCGCTCCGCGGAGGAGTTCTTCCGGGGCCGGGGCGACAGCGCCCTCGCCGACCGGGCCCGCGACCGCTGGTACGATGAAATCCTTCTCGGCGAGTTCTACGATGCGCTGCTCACGCGGCTCGAGGCGTTCTACGCCGGGAAGCCGACCGGAGATTCCCTCGACGCGGGCCGCGCCGCGATCGGCCGGTGGTCGCGCGAACAGCTGGAAGGACCATTCGGCGCCCGGTTTCGCACCGGTCGAGTGGGGCGCCTCGCCGAGCGTCCGATCAACAATGCGACCCTTGTCGGCGTCCGGATTTACCGTACCCATCTCGACTGGTTCGACCGCTGGTATGCGGACCACGGACGCTCGGTCCAGGGGAGCGTCGCCACGCTCAAGGCGTTGATGCGGGGCGCGACCGGCGACAGCGCATTTGTCCGGATGCAGCGGGCGCTCGGGGACTCGGGCGGACGGTGAGCGGGGGAGGTATCTTGGGACTCCCCGGGTGTCAGCCCTGAAACCTGAATCCTGAATCCTGAATCCTGAAGCCTATGTCGCGCGACGACCAGCTCTCCCGGCTCAACGAATTCCTCGCCATCCCCAGCATCAGCACGCTTCCCGCCCACCGGGATGACTGCCGCCGTGCGGCCTCGTGGCTGATGGAGCAGTTCCGCACGCTCGGTTGTCCGGTGGTCCAGCTGATGGAGGGCGAAGGGCATCCGGTCGTGTGGGCCGAAAGCCCCAGGATTCCGGGGATGCCGACCGTGCTCTGCTACGGCCACTACGACGTCCAGCCGGTGGACCCGCTCACGGAGTGGGTGTCGCCACCGTTCGAACCCACGGTCCGCGACGGCAACCTGTACGCTCGCGGCGCGGTGGACGACAAGGGCCAGGTGTTCACGCTGCTGGAAGCCTACCGCTCGGTGCTGGACCAGGGGGGGATGCCGCTGCTGAATGTGCATTTCATCATCGAGGGCGAGGAAGAGTGCGGCGGTCGGGTGATCTTCGACCGGCTGCGCGCGGAACCGGAGCGCACCGCGGTGGACGCCGTCGTCGTCGCGGACATGGGGTATTACGCGCCCGGCATTCCCGCGGTGTATACCGGTCTTCGCGGTCTCTGCTACGCGGAGATCCACCTGCGGACGTTGCGGCGCGACCTGCACTCGGGGAGTTACGGCGGGGTGGCACCCAACGCGCTCGAGACGCTGGTGCGCCTGCTGGCGGATCTCAAGAGCCGTTCCGGCCGCATCAACGTTCCCAAGCTGTACAAGGCGGTCAAACCGCCGAGCAAGACCGAGCTCAAGGCGTGGAAGTCGCTGCCATTCGACGAGGCCCGCTTCCTGGAGGAAGAGGTCACCGGACGGGCGCTGACGGGGCTCAAGAAGTACTCTGTGCTGGAACGGGTGTGGGCCCTCCCGACCTTCGAGCTCCATGGGATACGAGGCGGCTTCACCGGCGAAGGCGCCAAGACCGTCATCCCCTCCCAGGCGATGGCCAAGGTGAGCCTTCGGCTGGTTCCGAATCAGGGGTACGAGAAGGTCGGGAAATGGCTTACCCGCGCGGTCGAAAGGCTCGCCCCGGACTATGCCGACGTCGAGGTGAAGCTGCTCCACGGTGGGGACCCGGTGCAGTGCGACGTGAGCCATCCCGCCTTCGGCGTGCTCGATGAGGCGTTCGAGGCCGTGGTCGGGCGCCGGACCGTGCCGGCTCGGGCCGGCGGCTCGATCCCGGTGGTTCCCGAGCTCCAGCTCGGAGGCGCGCCGGTCCTGCTCACCGGGATCGGGTTGCCGGACGACGGGCTGCACTCACCGAACGAGAAGGTGTCGCTGCAGCAGATTTGGGACGGGATCGAAGTCTTCGCGAAGTTTTTTCAGGGTTTTGCCGAAAAGGCAGGGAGCAAACACTAGCAATCGGCACCAGGCGAGGGGCGTGAGGCAATGGCACTGCCCATTGCCCACTGCCTATTCCTCGGGCGGACTCACCCGCTTCTGCCCACCTGAATATCGAGCTTCCGTGCGCGCGTGCAGCTCGTCCACTCCGATCAGCGCTCGCACCGAGGCGATGATTCCCGCCACAACATCATCGGCCCAGTAGGGATCGGGGCGCTGGTCCGGAGGCAGAGCGGACGCTCTGGCTTCGAGGAAACGGATCGCGGTCGCGATCCATTGTGCCTGGGCGCCCTCGGTCGTCGCCCAGGAGCCGGTGGCCCGAAGCTCGATATCCGCCAGATCCTGCAGTAGCTGCTCGATCCCCTCGGTGACCGGTTTGGCGCGCAGTCGCTCGGCGGTCAGCGTCAGGATCGTGGCGCGCTCGGTTTCCTGCGGTTCGGGGAGCGGGGCGAGGTAGTGGCGCTGATCGGCGACCATCTCCGCCAGACGGACACACACCGCGCGAATTGCCGGCGTCAGCGCTGGCGGGACATCTTTGGCCCAGCTCGCCGCGGCGCGGAGAATATCCCCGACCTTGGCGTCGGCGCGCTCCCCGAGTATGGCACGATCCAGCGGTTCCGCCATGCCAGCGAAGATAATAGGGCGCTCTAGCGCCGGGGCCCCCGCCGCATCCGGACCGGATCGGGCCGGCCATATCGCTGCTCCACCCAGGGATCACCCAGCATGTGATACCCGTTTTCCTCCCAGAAACCTGGCTCGTCCTCGGCCAGGAGTTCGAAACCGGTCACCCACTTGGCGCTCTTCCAGAAATACAGATGCGGGACGAGGAGCCGAATCGGGCCGCCGTGCTCGGCCGCGAGCGGTACCCCATCGTGATGAGTGGCCAACAGGTTCTCCTCCCGATCGAGATCGTCGAGCGGGAGGTTGGTTGTATAGTCCGGAGCGGCATGGACCAGGACGAACCGCGCGCCCGGGAGCGGACGGGCGAGCGCCAGGATGTTCCGCACCGGGATGCCGGTAAAGCGATTGTCGAACCGGCTCCACGAGGTCACGCAGTGGATGTCGCAGTGGGTGTCCTTCGCGGGGAGGGCGGTGACCTCGTCCCACCCGAGGGAGAGCGGGCGGTCCACCAGGCCGGTCACCGCGAATCGCCAGGTTGCCGTGTCGATGGCCGGGACGGAGCCGGAATGCAGCACCGGCCATTTGCGGGTGAGAATCTGGCCGGGGGGGAGACGGCTCACCGCTCCGTCGGCGCGAGCGCAGCGACCCGATCCGGCTGCTCTCGCATCTCCCGCTCGAACGCCTCACCGAAAGTCGCGATCACGGCCTCACGACTCCGATTCCACGGATTCGACAGGGTGGGCCGCTCCCGGCCCACGCTGGTCATCGTCACGCCGGTGAGCCCGCAGGGCACGATCAGGTCGAACAGGGAAAGATCCGTCGTGACGTTGAGCGCGAAGCCGTGGAATGTCACCCACTGCTTCACGTGGATTCCGATGCTGGCGATCTTGCGCCCGCCGGTCCAGACACCGGTGCGGCCCGGATCCCGCCCCGACGCGATCCCCACTCGGTCCAGCCCGCGGATCAGCACTTCCTCGAGTTGCCGCAGATACCAGTGGAGATCGCGGCGCCATCCGCTGAGATCGAGGATCGGATACCCCACCAGTTGGCCTGGGGCGTGCAGGGTCACGTCGCCGCCGCGCTCCACCTCGAACACGTCGAGACCCCGGGCAACGAGCTCGGACGCCGGGATCGGCAGACTGGTGGCGCGGGTTCCTCGTCCGAGCGTCACGACGGGTTCGTGTTCGACGAGGAGAAGGCAGTCCTCGGCGATCTCCCCCGCCATGCGCTGCCGGCAGAGCCGACGCTGCAGCTCCAGGACCTCGCCATACCGTCGCCGGCCCAAGTCGAGCACTCCGATCGCTCCGCTCAAGTCGAGGTTCCGATGGCGGGCACGCGTCGCGCGATGAGCAGACTGGCGACGGCCGCCACGGCCGCCAATCCCAGAAGCCCGGGACGTCCGAAGAAGCCGTGGATGGGCCAGATCAACAGGACGGAGAGGACGAAGGATCCCAGGCCCGCGATGCTGCCGAGCATCGCCTGCCGCCACGGATTTCGGATGGGGGCGAGCAGCGACCAGGTGGCGGAGCCGGCAATCACCATGGCGGCGGGAGTGCCCAGCAGGAGCAGCAAGGCGTGCGCCGAGGTGAGGCTGGGCTTCTCGGCCAGGGGCACACCGGTCTTGAGGACATCGACACCGAATGTCACCAGCGCCTGGCAGCCCACGCCCACGGCGACGCCGAAGGGGAGGGCCCGGAGCACGAGGGCGACGGGGTCTGGGGCGGAGGTGGGGGCGGGGGCTGACATGGGAGCACAGGGTTCAGGATTCAGAGGTCAGGAGTCGGAGAGAAGCCTTTCCCTGACCCCTGATTCCTGAATCCTGACTCCTAGATATGCATCACCCTTCCCATGGAGTCGAGGCACGCCTCCGCGATCGCTTCGGAAAGCGTCGGGTGCGCGTGGATCATGAGGTCCACTTCCTCCACGGTGAACTCGTTTTCCCGGGCCACGCCCAGCTCGTGGATCATCTCGGAGGCATGGCTCGCCACGATGTGCGCGCCGAGGATTTCGCCGTACTTCTTGTCGCGGATGATCTTGACGAACCCGTCGGTTTCCATCGAGGCGCGCGCCCGGCCATTCGCGCTCAAAGGGAAGCGGCCCACCTGGTAATCGAGCTTCTTTTCCTTGCACTGTTCTTCCGTGAGCCCGATACTCGCCACCTCGGGATGACAGTAGGTGACGCTGGGGACGTTGTCGTACTTGATGGGATGGGGCGTGTGGCCCGCGATCAGCTCCGCGACGAAGACGCCCTCGCGGCTCCCCTTGTGCGCAAGCATCGGGGGTCCCGCCACGTCGCCGATGCAGTAGACGCCGGGGGCGGTGGTCTCGAGGGTGGCCGGATTCACCTTGACGAAGCCCCGCTCGGTGAGCTGGACCCCCGCTTCCTTGAAGCCCATGGCTTCCGTGTTCACGGCCCGTCCGGCGGCCATCAACACTTTCTCGACCGTCACCTTTTCCACTTTGCCGCCGGCTTCGACCTCGAGCGTGACTTCGCCGGTCCCGACCGCGGCCTTCTGGACCTTGGCCCCCGCCAGCACGGTCACGCCCCGCTTGCGGTAACTCTTGGCGATGACCTCGGAGCACTCGGCGTCCTCGACGGGCAGGATGCGCGGGAGCGCTTCGATGAGGGTGACCTTGGTGCCGAAGGCGTTGAAAATATCGGCGAACTCGGAGCCCACGGCCCCGGCGCCGACGATGGCGAGGGTAGCCGGCGCCTTCTCGAGAAAGAGCGCTTCGTCGGAGCTGATGACGGTCGTCTTGTTGATCTCGAGGCCGATCTGGGGAATCCCCTTGACCCGCGAACCGGTCGCGATGATCACCGCCTTCTTCGCGTCGTGGACGTCGTTTCCGACCTTCACCTTTTTCCCCGGCTGGAGGACACCGGTCCCGCGCAGCACCGTGATCTTGTTCTTCTTCATCAGGAATTCGGCGCCCTTGGAATTCTGGTCGGCGACCTGCCGGGAGCGCTTCATCGCGACGCCGTAATCACCCTTCACTCCGGTGACCTCGATGCCGAGCGCCTTGGCGTCGTGGTTGATCAGATTCAGGGCGTATGCGGAATGCAGCAGCGCCTTGGTCGGGATACAGCCGATGTTCACGCAGACGCCGCCGAGCTTGTCCTTCTCGACCACGGCGGTGGAGAGGCCGAGCTGCGCCGCGCGAATGGCGCAGACGTATCCGGCCGGACCGCCGCCGATCACGATCACATCGAATGAGGCCACGATTTGCTCCCGGGATCAGCGGTCAGGGGTCAGGGGTCAGGGGTCAGTGGACAGTGCGCAGTCAGGAGGTGCTCCTGAGCACTGATCACCGACCACTGATCACTACCAGACAAGTGCCAACGGGTTCTCCAGCAGCATCTTCAGCGTCTTCAAAAACTTCGCCCCGGTGGCCCCGTCGATGACGCGATGATCGCACGACATGGTCATCCGCATGCGGCGCCGGACCTGGACCTGGCCGTTCACGACCGCGGGGACCTGGGCGATGCTCCCAACCGCAAGGATGCCCGCCTCGGGCGGGTTGATGATCGCGGTGAAGTGCTCGATGTCGAACATACCGAGGTTGGAAACCGAGAACGTGCTGCCGGTGTATTCCTCGGGCCGGAGCTTGCGCTCGCGCGCGCGCCCCGCGAGGTCGCGAGTTTCCGCGGAAATCTGCCGGAGCGATTTGGTCTGGGCGTCGCGGACGACCGGGGTGATGAGCCCGTCCTCAACCGCCACGGCCATTCCGATGTGGACGGCATCCCAGTAGCGGATGTGATCGTCCTGCCACCAGGCGTTGCAGGCGGGGTGCTGCCGGAGCGCGGTCGCCACCGCCTTGAGGACGATGTCGTTGAACGACACCTTGCCCTGGTCGCCGGCCGCGGCGTTCAGCGCTTCGCGTGCTTCCGCCACCCGCTCCATGTCCACTTCCGCCGTGAGGTAGAAGGTCGGGATCGGTCCGATGGACTGCGCGAGGCGCTTCGCGATCGTCTTGCGGATTTGGGTGAGCGGCGTGTCGGTGAACCCGGTGAGCGGTGAGATGTGAGAGGTGAGCGGTGGGGCGATCGTCCCGCTCACCACTGACCTCTCACCACTCACCGCCTCGAGATCCCGTTTCACGATGCGGCCTTCCGGGCCCGAGCCGGAAACGGCGCCGAGGTCCACTCCGCGCTCCCCGGCGATCTTTTTCGCGAGTGGAGACGCCTTCACTCGCCCTGACGGCTCGGCGGCTGGACGGCTGGACGGCTGGGCCGGTGCGGGAGCGCTCGCGGGGGGAACCGGTCCCGTTGGCCGTTGACCGGTGACCGGTGACGCAGTCGTCCCTCCATCGACGCTCTCTCCCGGCTGTCCAATCCAGCCCACCGCAGACGACACGGGGACGGTGGCGCCGGCGCCGACCAGCTGCTTGAGGAGCGTCCCCGCCGACCGGGCCACCAGCTCCATCACGGCTTTGTCGGTTTCCACCTCGGCGAGCACTTCGCCGACCGCAACCGGTTCGCCTTCCTGCTTTTTCCACTCGATGAGACGGCCCTCTTCCATGGTGGGCGAGAGGGCTTCCATGACGATTTTGGTTGCCATCAGCTCGCAGCCATGTAGAGGACCTTCTTCGCCGCTTCGACGACTTTCCCGACATCCGCCTTCGCGGCCTTCTCGAGGTGCTTGTTGTAGGGCATCGGCACATCGGCGCCGGTGACGCGGAGGACCGGTGCGTCGAGCGCGTCGAATGCGTCCCGCTGGATCAGATCGACCACCTGCGCTCCCACCCCCGCGAATGGCCAGCCTTCTTCGGCCACGACGCACCGGTTGGTCCGGGACACGGAATTCAGAATCGCCTCGGTGTCGAGCGGCCGAATGGTGCGGAGATCGATCACCTCGGCGTTCACGCCCAGCTCCGCGAGCTGATCCGCGGCCTTGAGCGCCACTGCCACCGTCTTCGAATGGCCGATCAGCGTGACGTCGCTCCCCGCTCGCTTGATCTCGGCTTTGCCGATCGGCACGACATGCTCGCCCTCGGGCACCTCGCCCTTGAGGTTGTAGAGCATTTCGCCCTCGAGGAAGATCACCGGATCGTCATCGCGGATCGAGCTCTTGAGGAGCCCCTTGGCGTCCGCCGCCGTCGCCGGGGCCACCACTTTGAGACCGGGAATGTGCGCGTACCAGCTCTCGAAGGCCTGAGAATGCTGGGCGCCGAGCTGAAGCGCCGCCCCGCTCGGGCCGCGGAAGACGATCGGCACCCCGAACTGTCCCCCCGACATGTAGCGCATCTTGGCCGCCGCATTGACGATCTGGTCGATCGCCAGCAGGGCGAAGTTCCAGGTCATCATTTCGATGACCGGGCGGAGTCCTACCATCGCCGCCCCGACCCCGATACCGGCGAACCCGAGCTCGGCGATCGGCGTGTCCACGATCCGCTTGGGGCCGAACTCCTTGAGGAGCCCGCGGCTCACCTTGTAGGCGCCGTCGTACTCGGCCACCTCTTCGCCCATGAGGAAGACGCGGTCGTCGCGCTGCATCTCCTCGCGCAGCGCCTGGTTCAACGCATCCCGGTACGTCAACAGGGTCACGAGGCCTTGCCTCCCCGCACTTCGCGCTTCGCGTCTCCCCCGGCGTACACATTCGCGTACAGCTCGGAAGGATCCGGATCAGGAGACGCTTCGGCGAACGTATAGGCGTCGTCGATTTCGGCCTTGACCTCCGTCTCGAGCGCCGACCACCGCGCGTCGTCGAGCGTCCCGTCGGTGCGCATCCGCTCCGCCAGCACCTTGATCGGGTCGCGGCGGCGGTACTCTTCCACCTCGTCCTTGGTGCGATAGGTGCCGTGCGCCGCATCGGACATCGAATGGCCGACGAAGCGATAGGTGCGAATCTCGAGCAGCGTGGGCTTGGACTCGGTGCGGGCGCGCGCCACGGCGCGGTCCATCGCCTCGCGAACCACCAGCACGTCCTGCCCGTCCACCGCTTCGGCAGGCATGTCGTAGGCATTCCCCCGCGCCGACAGGCTCTTCACGGCGCTGGCGCGCGCGACGGCGGTGCCCATGCCGTAGCCGTTGTTCTCGCAGATGAAGACCGCGGGAAGGTCCCACAGCGACGCCATGTTGAGCGTCTCGTGGAAGGCGCCGATGTTGGCGGCGGCCTCGCCGAAATAACAGACGCTGACCTGGTCGCCGCCGCGATACTTGATCGCGAAGGCCGCGCCTGCCGCGATGGGAATGTGACTTCCCACGATTGCATGCCCGCCGAGGAAGCCGAGCCCGGCATCGAAGAGATGCATCGAGCCGCCCCTGCCGTGCGAGCATCCCGTCGCCTTGCCGAACAGTTCCGCCATCACCGCGCGCGAGGTGATCCCGCGCGCCAGCGCCTGCCCGTGCTCCCGGTACGCGGAGGTGATGTAATCGTCGGGGCGCAGCGCCGCGATCGAGCCGACGGCGACCGCCTCCTGTCCGATATACAAGTGGCAGAAGCCGCCGATCTTTCCAAGGCTGTAGGCCTCGCCGGCCTTTTCCTCGAAGTGCCGGATCAGCAGCATCTGGCGGAGGTAGTGGCGGAACAGCTCCGCGGTGCCGGCGTCGCCGCTCGCACGTTCGGGACGGGTCGACGTGGCCATCAGGCGGTCCTCGACTCCGAAGGGACGGGGCGCGCGGAGCGAGCCTGCTCCCAGGCGTGGTACGACGAGCGGGTCAGCGGGCTCGACTGCACGTGCGTGAATCCCATGGCGCGGCCGATCTCTCCGAGCTCGTCGAACTCCGCCGGGGTGTAGAACCGCGCGACCGGCAGGTGGCCGTCGGAGGGACGCAGGTACTGCCCGAGCGTGAGGATGTCGACATCGCTCCTGCGCAGGTCGCGCAGCGCCACGAGCAGCTCGTCCCATTCCTCGCCCAGCCCGAGGATGATCCCCGACTTGGTGAGGCCGTCGGGCACCAGACGGCGTGCCCGCAGCAGCAGGTCGAGCGCGCGATCGTACCGGCCGCCGGGCCGGGCCTGCCGGTAGAGCCGCTCGACGGTCTCCAGATTGTGATTGAGGATCGCCGGCCGCGAATCCATGACGATTCCGAGCGCGGTCTCCGAGCCCTTGAAATCCGGAATCAGCACCTCGACCGTGGTATCGGGGAGGCGCTTCCGGATTTCCGTGACGCAGCCCGCGAAGGCCTCCGCACCGCCGTTGGGCAGATCGTCCCGGTCCACCGACGTGATCACCACATGCCGGAGCCCCATCGCCTCGACGGCTTGGGCCAGACGGATCGGCTCCAGGGGGTCGAAGTCCTTGGGGGTGCCGTGGGAGACGGCGCAGTAGGCGCAGTTCCTGGTGCAGACATCGCCCAGAATCATGAAGGTGGCCGCCTGATGGTCCCAGCATTCACCGATGTTCGGGCAGCGCGCCTCTTCGCACACGGTGTGGAGGTCGAGCTCGCGCATCAGATGCTTCAGCCGGATGTAGTTCTCTCCGCCCGGTGCCTTCACCTTGATCCAGGGAGGCTTGCGGGCAGGCGACGAAGGAACCGGGATCGCTCGGTTCAATTCGAGGACCGGCAGTGATCGGGTGAGCTGGACCAGCGGCGCTGCCAAGCGATCTCCCCTGTGGTGTAGAACAGAGAAGAATACACCTGTCGGGAGGAAGGGTAAAGCGTTGTGGGAGGCGGGGTTGGGGTGAGGAATCAGGGATCAGTGGTCAGGAGTCAGCGCTCCGGGTTGAGTGGCACGCCCCTCCCTGACCACTGACCACCGGCTACTGACCACTCATCCCTCTCACGGCGCTTCCGCCAGCAACTTCTCGATGATCCGCCGATAGTCTTCGAGCTGTTTGGTGTGCTGCACTCCGGTCGCGGGGCCACGGAAACCGGCGTACACCGTGCGGATTCGTCCATCGCGCCCGAGAAAGAGCGTTGTCGGATAGGCGGTGAAACCCCGCAACTGGGGAAGGCTTGCGGCGGTTTCTTCCACCACACTCGCCCCCGCGTGCAGGAGGATCCAGGGGATGCCGAACTTGTCGCGAAACCGGCGGATCTGGGGATTGTCCCTGGTCGAGTCGCCGGTGACCTCGTAGCCGAGCCCGAGGATCTCGAACCCGCTCGGCCGGTACTTCCGGTAGAGGTCGAGGAGATCCGGCGTCGCCTCGTGACAGGTCACGCACCAGCTCCCGAAGATGTCCACCAGGACGACCTTTCCCGCGAGCCGAGGATCGGTCTGGGAGACGCGGCGTCCCTCGAGATCGAAAAAACTGAAGCGAAACGGCGTGCTGGTGTCGGCCGAGGTCAGCGCGGTCGGCGCGGTGAGATGCGGCGCCCCCGTCGTGCGCACCGCCACGAACGGTGTCTGAGTGCGGAGCCCTGCGTGAAAGACACCCCGCAGCGTGTCGCCGTTCAGGCGACCGGCGAGGAGGTAGACCGATACGCCGTCGAACCGCGCCACCGAGAAGCTGTCGGCGGTCCCGCCACCCCAGAACACGCCGAGATCGCCGGTGTTGGACGTCACCGCTGCTTCCAGGCCCCCTGTGCCGCCGATGAAATGCAGTACCCGCGGGCTCCGGCGCTGGTCGGTGATGTACCACGCGTCCCAGCTTCCGAGCACCGATGCCGGCGGCTCGGTCCTCGGCCATGCGCCCCGGGTGGCCCGGAATGGGATCGACCGGGGCCCGTTGCGGCCGACGTTCTGATAGACGCCGACGAGCGAATCGCCCCGACGATCCGCGGTGATCGTGGCGGCGTAATCCGCGATGTCGAACAGCACCCGGTTGCCGGTAACCGTCACGGCCGCCTGGTCGGCGCATTTGGGACCATTGCAGATCGACGCAACGAGTCCGCCGCCCTGCGCAGTCACCGCGAGCTCGAACGGCAGCGGCCCGCCCGCAATGTCCAGCACGGCGCGCCAGCGTCCCATCATGGACGCCTGGCGCGGCGCGGCAGCGGCGAGGAGAATCGCTGCGACCAGCAAGGGGATTCGCATCGGCCTCATGGAGTGGGAACCTCGAGCCCTCCCCCGGTGTAGCGCTCACCCGCCTTGACCGGCTCGGAAAGCGAATTGCCACGCCACAGGACGGGGCAGGGATAGACGGTATTGTAGGCGCAGAAAGGATTCCGCGCCCGGTTGAAGTCGAGCCAATACCGGCCATCGGGGCGTGGAATGAGCGAGACGAAACGACCGGCGGGATAGGTCGTCTTGCCCGAGGTGCCGTCCCGAAAATAGATCTCGAGCTCCGATTCGTCTTCCGTGGCGCCCGGGAGCCGCATCACGCGCAGCGCGCTGCTGCCGGACCCGAGCGACACCTGCACGGTCCCCGCATCGGTCGCCTCGACCTCGACGCCGTCCGGCGCGAGCAGTCGCTGGGTGCGGGATTCCGTGGCGGGGCGGAGCGTCACAATGTGGGCGCTTCTCGGATGGTAGTCGTAATAGCTCAGCTTCTTGTGCTGTTTCGCGGGCGCCGGTCCGAATACGGTGACGGCGGTGCGTCCTCGCGGTCCGCTCACGATCAGGCGCCATCCCTCGACCGTCTGCACCCTCCCGCGCGAGAGGCCGAGCTCGTCCGTCCCCATCCGGAGCAGCACCCGTCCATCGCGCTCGGTCAGTCGAGCGGGGGCGAGACCGGCCAGCGGGATGTCGGCGCTGTCGGGTCCGAGCGAGAGGCCGGCGCCGATGGCCCGAACGACGAGGGTGCGCCAGGGCGATACCGGCGAGCTGCCGAGCCACTCGGCGAAGGATGCCCGTTCCCGCTCCACCGCCGCCCGGCTTTGCGCCGCGGCTGGAAACGTCAGCGCGGCTCCGAGAAGAACAAGGCCCGCGCCGATTGACATTCCTCGTCCCGTTCTCGTCATTGCGGGGCGGCGATTGCACCGAAAAGAATCGGCGCATCCCGACGGCCTCGGAGAGCACCCGCACCTTGAGCGACAACCCGATGCCCAGAAGCAGGGTCGGACTCGGTCGCGCTGGGGACATGCAGTGTAGCCATGGCTCCGCGGATACTAGCCCTCTCCCGGAGGAGCGTCCACCCCTCGCCGCGACGTCCGATGTGGGGGTGCGGGCCACCCAACTTCATGGCAGCGGCTTGGCGGAATCCGAAGCGGTGAAGAGCAGACTCACCGAGCGGCGGCACCGCGGCTTCGCCACTTTGCGTCCTGCGTCACCAGCTCCAGAATCGCTCCGGCCTCAGCACTTGCACTTCCTCGAGCGTCGCTTCGCCGGCGAGAAGCTGTGCGATGACGGTGCCGGTGATCCCCGCGAGGAGAATTCCGTTTCTTCCGTGACCGGTGGCGTACCAGAGACCCGTGAGGCCGGGCTCCCGTCCGACGATCGGCCGCCCGTCGGGAGTTCCGGGTCGGAGCCCGGACCAGGCGCGATGGATCCCGGCGCCGGCGAGGGCCGGGGCGAGCAATTCCGCACGCTTCCGGATCTCGGCCACTCCGGTCTCGGTGACCTCCGACGCAAAGCCGGCGTGTTCCATGGTGGATCCGGCGAGAGCCTCTCCGTTGCGGTGGAGCAGGTATCCGCCGCGGCCGAATACGATCGACGGCTTGGCGGCGCGCGGCCAGGGATACGCCACCATCTGTCCGCGGACCGGCTCCACCGACACGGGCCGCGGGAGATTCGCGATCCGGCCGGTCCATGCCCCCGCGGCGAGCACCACGTGCTCAGCCGGGTGCCAGGCCCGGCCCTGGACCCCGGTTGCTTTCCCGTTCGAGTGAGTCAGGGAAGTGATGGTGTCCATCACCAGCTCCACCCCGATTCGCTGAGCGTCGGCGCGAAGCGCCTCCACCAGTTTCACCGGATCGACACAGCCATCGCGCGGCGCGTGCAATCCCCCGTCGGTTGATCCGAGCCAGGGCCAGTCGCGCCGCACTTCATCGGGGTCGAGCCATTCGCAGTGATGCCCGTGCTGGCGCTGCGATGCCACCCGTTCCTTCAGCGCTTCGACTTCGGACTCGCCGTTGGCGGTCTGCAGGATTCCGTCTTCCCAGAGACCAATGTCGATGCCGGTCGCCTCGCGCAGCTCAGCGGCCGCGTCCCGATAGAACTCGCGTCCGGCGATCCCGAGCTCGAACATCTCGTCGCCCACCGGCGCATCGATCTGGGGCGCGAGCATGCCGGCCGAGGCTCTCCACGCCTCGCCCGCTTCGGTGCCGCGCTCGATGAGGCGAACCCGCCGCCCTTGCCGAGCGATCTGCCGGGCGCAAGCGGAGCCCACGACACCGGCACCGACGACGACAACCTCTGGTGCAATCGCCACTTGGGCCTCGACGAAACTTTTTGAAACGTCCGCCGTACTGTATATTGCTACCACCTGGTAGCAAAATCAGTCGGGTACCTATTGAAGGAAGGATACCATGGTCCGGAACGTGGTCGGGTTTGCCGGTGTGGCGATCGTGGCCATGCTCGCGCTGAAGCTCCTGGGGGGACTATTCGGCTTCGCGATCAGCATCATCATGATGCTGCTGTGGCTGGCCTTCTGGGGTTTCATCATCTACCTGATCCTGCGGGTCATCAGCCCGTCCACCGCGGATCGGATGCGGGATACCATTCGCGGCGAGCCGAAGCCGTAGAGCGAAGAGCCTTCAGTCTTCGGTCTTCAGTCGCTGACGGCTGACGGCTGAGGACTGTTGGCTGAAGGCTGCTATTGAGCGGTCGAAGTGTGCAGGTGAATGATCTTCCACCCGCCGCCTTCCCGCGGCGTCAGCAACATCGTCGCCTTTCCCTCCCGCGCAATGCCTTCTTTCAGTGAAATCCAGCGGTAGTCGAAGTACACCCAGACCAGGCTCTGACGGACTTCGAGCCGGCTCGAGGTGATGGCGACCTCGCCCCCGACTCCGATGCCCGCGAATCGGGGCGGGGCATACCGCGGGCTTCCGTCGGCCACGACGGTCGCTTCGGGATCCCACAGGCTGTCGGCGGTGGTGAACTGGCGGTCCGCCTCGAGCGCGGCAACCAGTACGGCGGTGATCGGCTCCTCCACGACACCGGGATTGTAGACCGGCGGCGAGCCTGCCGGCGCACCGGTCCGTCCCCCGCAGGCGAGGGCAAGGACCAAGGCGGTCAGGCTACCCGGCGTCGAGCGCATCGATCACACCCCAAACGAGGAGGGGCAGGACCAGCTCGTGGTGACCCGTGATCGAGTACCCTGTCCCGGAGAGCTTCGTGGGACGCTGGACCACGTTCACGCGGGGCCGATAATGGCGGATCATGTCGAAGTCGGCCGCCAGGAAGTCGGTGGGCCGGCCTTCCGACAGATTGCGCGCGATGGTGAGCGCTTTGAGGAAGACCTCCGGCATCATCACGGCGCTGCCCCAGTTCAGGACCGCGCCGCCTCCGGAGATACCGGGGAGCGATCCCGCGAGCCGCCGGAAATCGCGCAGGCTGGTGTCGCCGATGGCCGCGCCGTTCGCCGCGGGGTGCTGGTGAATGATTTCGGCCCCCAGCGCCGCGTGCACCGTCACCGGCACGCCGTGGCGGCGACAGGCAAGCAGAATCGACGCCCGGGCCCCGGGGAGTTCCCCGCGCGCCGCCAGCGCTTCGGCGAGCCCTTCGCCCATCCCTTTCCCGTCGTGCGCGGCGGCGGCAATCGCTGCGTTCATCTCCGCGCCGGTTTCTTCGACCATTCCAAAGCTGCCGTCGGCCAGCCCCGCTTCCACGTCTTCGCTGGTTCCCCCGAAGGCGGCCAGCTCGAAGTCGTGGATTGCCGCCGCCCCGTTCATTGCCACGTGGCTCACGACGCCGCGTTCCAGCCAGCGGGCGACCAGCGGCCCGAGTCCCACCTTGACGACATGCCCGCCGAGCAGGAGCACGACGCCCGTATGCGCCCGGGATGCGGCGGCCACATGCGCGATCACGGCGCGCAGCTCGCGCGCGGCGAGGGTGTCGGGAAGCGAGGCGACGAATGCGCGGAAGGACCGGTCGGCTTCCGGCGGCTGTGCAAGCGTGGATGGGTCGACCTTGTTCTGCCGCCCGGAAAACGGGACGGTGCGGAGCCGCGAAACATCGGCTTCGCGATAGGTCACGTCAGCGAGTTGCGGTTCCGGCAGTCATCTTGTCGAGCCTGAGGGTGATGGTGCCCCAGGACTGTGCCGACCGGATCTGGACGGGAATGCGCCGCGGATCATCGGTGATCCAGATGCGGGCGTCGGCCCGCTGGCTGAAGAGTCCGCTCTCCTTCCCGACCACGGGGTTGAGCACCAGCGCCGGCACCTTCGATCCATCCGGCAGCGCAACCGTCTCCCGCTTGAGGACGTTGACGACGATCGGATTGAGCTCGGGCATGAAGTGACGCGCGACCTTGTAACTCTGCCCCACCACGAGCGGGGTGATCCGGATGAAATAGAGCAGGGAAGCGTCGTCCAGGGGCTCGGCCGTCGTGGGTGCCGTGGCGGTCGCCTGGCGCTGCCGGTAATAGCCTGAGTCCGCGAAGATTTCGTATTCCCGGAGGTAGCGCTTGCTGTTTTCCTTGCTGTCCCGCCGGAACCGGAGCGAGTGGAAGTCCTCGAGGCTGGTCCACGACTCGAGGGTGCTCGCGATCTTGAACACCGCGGCCCCGCCGGTGAGACCGAACTTGAAATACCAGGCGGGATGTCCGCGCACGGTGTCGATGCGCACGACTTCGATTGACGCCGATCCGAGCTTCAGCATGCCCATCTTGGCGACATAGTCGAAGCGCTCGCCGACCGAGAAGGGTCGATCCGGCACCGGCACCGGATCCGCGATGGCAGTCTGGAGGGCGATGAGGACGACGGCGAGCGCGTTCACGACGCGAGATCCTCCGTCCCGCGCGCGACCCCCAGCCGGATACCTCTGCCCGCGCTCCAGACCTGGCGAGCCGTCGCCCACGGCTCGACACGGCTCTCCCGCTGTCGGAGATCGTGTCGCTCCACCACCGGGACCGTCTCGATTCGGCGGGCGTGTCGGGCCGCGCGCCCGATCAGCTCGGCGTTGGCGGCCCATCCATCGGCCGACAGGTGGAGCGCCCCCGGTTGCCGGAGCGTGTTGCGCAGGGTCATGAGCCGGAAGGCGACGAACCCGCTCACGATATCGTTGACGCCCTCGACCCGGACCGCCCGACGCAACAGCATGGGGGCCAACCGGCGCACCAGCCGCCTGCCGCGGGATGGCTCTCCGGCAAGCGTCGCTTCCCCGACCACCATGTCCGCCCCGCTGTCCAGCCGCCGCACGAACTCGGGAAGGAATTCCGGGCCATGCGCGAAATCGGCGTGCATGAGCACGGCACTGTCCCGTTTGGGGCGGTCGGTGCGTTCGAGGGCAGTGTTCAGGAGGGCCTCCACCGACCGGGCATAGCCCTGGCGACTGGCATGCCGGATGACCGTCAGTGAGAGGACGTTGGTATAGGGCTCGAGAATCTCGGCGGTTCCGTCGGTGGATCCGTCGTCCGCCACCAGTATCTGGTACTCGCGCGGAAACTCCTGGAAGACCTTGCGGATTTTCCAGAGGACGAGCCCGATCGTGGGGCCCTCGTTGTAGCTTGGGATACAGACGTAAATCATTTCAGGTCAACATTCTCCGCTATTGAACGATACACGGAAAGCACCCCTTCCGCCATCGCCGTCGCGCTGAAATACTCCACCCGGTTCTGGGCTTGGCGGATGAGGCCGGCGCGAAGATCGGCGTCGTCCAGAATGTGTGCGACAGACGCGGCGAGCGCGCCGCTGTCGCCCGGTGCCGTGAGGAGCCCGGCGCCCCGGTCGAGCATCTCGGGGATTCCCCCTGCCGCCGTGGCTGCGATGGGGACGTCCAGCGCCATCGCGTCGAGCACCGAGGTTCCGAGTCCTTCTTCCTTCGAGCTCATGACGAACACCGCTGCCGCGGCGACCAGCCGGAGTGGCTCAATCAAATGCCCCACCAGGTGAACCCGGTCGCCGAGCGACTGCGTTGCGATCTGCCGTTCCAGGGCCGCGTGAAGGGGGCCCTCTCCCGCGATGACCCAGTGCAGTTCCGGCTTCCGGCCTCGAAGCGCCGCCGCGGCACCGATCAGCGTCGCGTGGTCCTTGTGGTCGACCAGCGCCCCGACGGCCACGGCGAGCGGCGCATCGAGGGGAAGTCCGAGCTCCCGGCGGATCTCGCCACTCCGGGTGCGCCGTACCGCCTCCAGATCGATGCCCGAGTGCACCCGGACGATGCGCTCCGGTGCGATCCCATCGGAAACGAGCACACCTTGCACCGCGTCACTGATGGCGATGATGCGGGCGGCCAGGCGCCAGAGGGTAGGGCGACGGAGGTGGAAATCCACGCGCCGGGTGGCCAGATACGGCGACCCGGTGAGTCGACCGGCCACGCCGGCGATCGTCAAGGCGTGTGCATCGTGGGCGTGAAGCAGGGAGGGAGCTCGGACGACCTCGGCCAGCGTCCCCGCCAGCGCGGCGATCGACACTCCGGTTCTCCAGCCGACGGAGCGCACCGGCACTCCGGCTTCACGAAGGCGTTCCTCGAGTGGGGTTCTCCGGCCGGTGACGACGATTTGCTCGATGTCCCGGCGCGCGGCGAGGGCGCGCGCCAGCAGCAACACCTGGTTCTGTCCGCCGCGCCATTCCCGTCCGGAGGCGAGATGAACGACCCGGCGGTTGAGCGGGCTCACCGTCGCAGGGAATCAGGAAAAATCGGGCAGGTTGCGTCCTGGAAGTTGGCCAGGTCCGTCTTGAGGCCGATGAGCGGAAGGTTGCGCTCACCCGCGTTGAGCGTGCCGATGCGCGGTGCGCCCAGGATCGGATCGCCCTGGTAGAGCAATACGCCCTGCGCGACACCCGCGGGACTCACAATGAGCGCGCCCCAATCAACGGCGGGAGTCACTGGAAGCGTCCCCTCGAGGCCGATGATGAGCAGGGTGTCGGTCCGGCCCACCAGGGCGCGGAACGCGGGTCCCAGCGCGATGCGGACGGGGAGCACACCGGGAAGATCGGCGGGTGGTGTGGAGAGCGTCTTGCCGGGTCGCGTGAATTCTTCCAGCAGGAGGCTCTGGCCGGCGACGGCGTACATCCCGCAGGCGTAGTTCCCGGCGTTCTTGGAGCCGCACCCGAGTCCGAGGAGCAGCGCAGCGAGCGGAAGCACGAGGGCGCGGGGGGTAGCGACTGTGGACACGGCGCCTCCTGGGATTCCTGGGCCCCGACCTGATTCCCAAAGATACATCGTCGAGGTAACATTCGATCTCACCTGCCCTCCCCGGCCCGATGGGTCTCGACGAACTGCGCGCCCGTCTCGACAGTCTGCTCGCCAACCAGGGGCTCTCGGATGACCGACGAGCCCGGGCGTCCGGTTTGCACGGCGCGATGGTGGAATTCAAGACCGCCCTCGCGGTGAGCCGGGAGGCGCGCGCCGCGACGGAAAAGGACCTCGCGGCCGAGCGGCGGCAACTCGAGGATGCCACGCGGCGCGGCGGGCTCGCCGAGGGCATCGGCGACGCCGAGACCGCGCGCATCGCCCTCGAATTCGTCGAGCGGCATCGGGAGCGGGCCGCCCTGCTCGAGCGCAAGCTCGCGGTGGTCATCGACGAGATCGCGTACATGGAGCGCGAGTACGCCTCGCTGGCGGCGCAGTATCAGTCCGCCCGCCAGGCCGGCGGCCTTTCCTCTTCCCCACGCGAACCGGACGTGCTCAACGACCGGGAGTTCAACGCGCTCAAGGCGAGGGCCGATCGCGAAGCGGCCGAGATGGCGGTGAAAGCCCAGCTCGAATTGCTGAAGAGAAAGCTCAACAAGCCGTGAGACGTGAGAGGTGAGACGTGAGGGGGAGGCGTGTGTCCCACTCGCCTCTCACGCCTCACCTCTCACCTCTCACCTCTTACACTCACAGGTCCGGTCTCTCCTGCTAAGGATATCTCTCGTGGCGAAGCCCTCCGAGAAGTCGTTCTTCGGCCATCCCGCCGGCCTGTCGACGCTGTTCTTCACCGAGATGTGGGAGCGGTTCTCCTTCTACGGGATCCGCCCGCTCCTCATCCTCTTCATGTCGGCGGCCATCCTCGACGGCGGGTTCGGGTTCGACCGCAGGACAGCCTCGGCGATCGTCGGCATTTATGCCGCGTCGGTGTATCTCGCGTCGCTGCCGGGGGGATGGATCGCCGATCGCTGGCTCGGGTTACGGCGCGCGATCTGGTGGGGCGGCGTCCTCATCGCGCTGGGTCATCTCTGCATCGCGCTGTCTTCGATATTCGCCCACACGGCGTTTTTCCTCGGCCTGGTGTTCATCGTGATGGGGACGGGGCTGCTCAAGCCGAATATCTCGGCCATCGTCGGGGATCTCTATCCCGAGGGCGGATCCCGGCGCGACGCGGGGTATTCGATCTACTACATGGGCATCAACGTCGGCGCCCTGATCGCGCCGCTCATCACCGGTCTCCTCGGCGAGCGGGTCGGCTGGCACTTCGGCTTCGGGGCGGCGGGGGTGGGCATGCTTTTCGGACTGCTCACCTTCCGGCTCCGTGCCGCCAAGACCCTCGGCGAAAGCGGGCTGGCCCCCGCGACGGGACCCGAGGAGCAGCGCAAGGTCAAACTGATCGCCACCGCCGGGGTGGGGCTCGTCTTCCTGCTCGTGCTCCTGGCGACCTTTGGAGTCCTGCGGATCGACGCCGTTTCCGTGGCCGAAAAGATGGTTGTCGTCATGCTCGCGATGGCATTGCTCTACTTTGTCTACCTTTTTCTCTTCGCGGGGCTGACCGGCCACGAGAAGAAAGGGGTGGCGGTGATCGTGGTGCTCTTTGTCTTTGCCACGATCTTCTGGTCCGCCTTCGAGCAGGCACCGACCTCACTCAACCTCTTCGCGCGCGACTTCACCGACCGCATGGTCTTCGGGTGGGAAGTCCCGACGCTCTGGTCGCAGTCGGCCAATTCCTTCTTTGTCGTCCTGCTCGCCCCCGTCTTTGCCTGGCTCTGGGTGGCCCTGGGCCGAAGGGGCCACGATCTCTCCAGCCCCGCCAAGTTCAGCTTCGGCCTGCTACTCGCCGGTTTCGGATTCCTGGTGATGGTGGCCGCGGCCAACCGGGTGATCGCGGGGGGCGGGGCGGTGGTGCGCGTGTCGATGCTCTGGCTCGTCTTCAGCTACTTCCTGCAGACGCTGGGCGAGCTGTCGCTCAGCCCGGTGGGCCTAAGCTCGATGACCAAGCTCGCGCCGCACAAGTTCGTGGGGCAGATGATGGGCGTGTGGTTCATGGCGTCGGCCCTCGGTAATCTGATCGCCGGACTGGTCGGCGGACATGTCGATCCGGAAAACCTGCAGGAGATGCCGCAGCTCTTCCAGCGCACCGCGTTCTCGCTCTTCATCGCCGCGGCCGTGCTCGGTCTGATGGTGAGGCCGATACGCAGGATGATGGGGGAGCGGGGGAACAACTGACTGCTGACTGCTAACTGCCAACTTCCAGGAGCCAGGTGGCGGTTAGCGGTTAGCAGATAGCGGTTAGCGCGCCCGTCAGGGCGCTATCGCCGCGCACGCGATCCGTGCTCCCGAATTCCCCGTCGGGTCGGTCACCTCATCGTCCCGGTCGGCATGGACGACGAGGGCAAGTCCGGTCTCTCCCAGGAGCGGGCGGAGTCCCGAGCGAACTTCTGCGCCGCTGAGTTCTTCTGTCTTCTCGCCGCGGCCATCCGATCCGACCAACAGGTTCCCCAGGTCGCCCAGGTGGGGACCCTGCGGGTTGCGATGACCGTGCCGGGAATTCCGCGGATTGAGGTGCGCGCCCGCGGACTGGAAGCCGGGGGGCTCGCACTTGCCGGCGGCGTGGATGTGGAGCCCGTGCTCTCCCGGGGTCAGCCCGGAAACTCGCACATGTACCTGGATTCGGTCTCCGCTCTCCCGGAGTGTCACCCGGCCGACGTCGGCGCCCTGGGCATCGCGGAGGATGCTCTCGACCGG
>Ga0210377_10000464_pt1 | contig 39066 bp, 50 predicted proteins | sample PLM4_65_b1redo_FD_155480 | JGI IMG/M metagenome (GOLD analysis project Ga0210377, IMG submission 155480) | Groundwater sediment microbial communities from an aquifer in East River, Colorado, USA - PLM4_65_b1 redo | ecosystem: Environmental > Terrestrial > Soil > Riparian zone | place: USA: East... | reverse complement strand
GCGCCCGCCACTACCTCGAGCGCGGCGCCGACGCGATCCTCAAGAGCTCCGGCGCCGGCGACCTCACCAAGAAGGGGCTGAAGGGCGACCCGACGGCGAGGAAGAAGGGCGGCCCGCGACGCGGCGTGGGCACTCGGGGGGAAGCACGCGCTGAGGCTGTCCCACTTCGCGACGTGCAAGCACGCCGACGAGTGGAGGAAGCCGTGACCGGCGACACCGTGACGTTCGACGTCGAGGTGGTCGAGGCCGAGAGCGAGAAGGCCATCCTCGTCGAGATCGAGGGCGAGAAGCACTGGGTGCCGAAGAGCCAGATCCACGACGACTCCGAGGTCTATTCGAAGGCCTCGGGCGGCGGGGACCTCATCGTCTTCACGTGGTGGGCCGAGCAGAAGGGGCTGGTTTAGCCGTGCCCTCGCCCTGGCGCCGCCTGGTCTGCCGTCTCTTCGGCCACTCGTACGTCGTCGCCGGCGTCGAGGGCCTTCTGGAGTTCCACGTCTGCCGTCGGTGCGGCTCTCTCCCCTACTCCCGAGGTTTGCTATGAGGGCGATCGACTTGACTGGAACGCGCTTCGGCGCGCTTGTCGCCCTGGCGCGCGCTTCGTCGCGCAGCAAGCACTCCAGGTGGTTGTGCCGTTGCGACTGCGGCCGCGAGGCAGTCGTCGCCCTAAGCCACCTCCGCACCGGACACTCCGTGTCGTGCGGCTGCGCCAAGCTCACCCGCGCCAAGTCGCCTCGCACGTACGCGAGCTGGCTGGCGATGCTCGACCGATGCACGAACCCAAATCACCCTGCCTACGCACGATACGGGGGGGCCGCGGCGCGCAGTGTGCGCCCGCTGGCGGGACTTCCGTCGTTCCTCTCCGACATGGGCGGATCAACGGCCTCCTCGAGGAGGGCTTCACGAAGGCCGAGATCGCGCGGCGGATGGGGTACTCGAGCCCGGCCATCCAGTTCCGCCGCACCCGGATCACCGCGCGCAACGCGCTGCGCGTGCAGCGGCTCGAGATCCTCGGCACGCTCGTGGAGGTCGACTAGGCCATGAGCCTCGCCACCGAGCCGCAGCTCGACAGCGTCCACGGTCGAATCGCCGACGTCTACGCCGATCGCGACGAGCGGAGGGGCGCGTGGCTGAAGCTACTCTTGACGAAGGGAGGCACCTGTCACGCCTGCGGCGCGTCGGTCAACGACGGGATGATGGAGAAGCACCCCGGCGTCTGTGGCGTCTGCTTCCTGAAGCGCAAGGTCCGCCCGGATCCGGAGCTGCTCGCCGAATTGGCCGCGCTGTCGGCCGCGCCAGAGTCGCTCGCGCCCGCCCTCAAGACCTTCACCCCTGACCCGCCGGCGAGCGTGCCGGCCGAACCGAAGCCCGAGGAGACCGCCATGGCCTGTCCCGAGTGCAAGAGCCCCAGCCGCCACAGGACCGGTTGCTCGAAGAACCCCGAGAAGAAGCCCACGCCGGCGCCGGCGAAGAGGGTCCCGCTCGCACCGACCCGCCAGGACGTGGCGCCGACGAAGTGGGCGAAGGCGCTCTCCGCGATGGAGGGCCCCGAGCTGGTGAACCTTCGCGACGCGGTGACCGCGGAGCTGCACCGGCGCCGGGACGCCGCCGAGAAGGTGCTCCAGGAGCTCAAGAGCGCGCTCGGGGAGGCGGCGTGACGAAGCGGAAGGGGCGCACGGCGGGACCCAGGGGCTACCTGCCTCGGGTGGCGAAGTCCGAGGACTGGACGACGCCCCAGCACATCATCGAGGCGGTCCTGCGGGCGTTCGGCGGTGGGATCGACCTGGACCCCTGCTCGAACCCGGACAGCATCGTGCCGGCGGGGAGGCGGATCTGGCTGGCGAAGTGGCGGGACTGGTACCTCGAGGACCACCAGGAGCTGCCCCTCGACGTGGAGGTCGGCGACGGGCTCCTGGCCACGTGGGGCGGCAACGTCTTCTGCAACCCGCCCTACTCCTCGGGGACGATGGGCGCCTTCATGTCGCGGGCGGAAGGGATGGTCGAGGCCCGCGGGGGCAGCGCGATCTTCCTCGTCCCCTCGAAGACCGACATCCGAGCGTGGCAGAAGCACGTGCGGAGCGCCTCGGCGGTCTGCTTCATCGCCGGCCGGCTGACCTTTGGTGGTGCGGAGGCGGGGGCGACGTTCCCGAGCGCGCTGGTTCTGTGGACGGCTGACCGGGCGCTGCCTCACCGGTTCGCCCTGGAGACCTGCGAGCTGGGGCAGGTCTGGAGGCCGGCCTGATGGACTTCACCGACTACCAGAAGGCCGCCATGCGGACGGCCGGGAAGACGGAGCGACCTTTGGACGCGCTGGCGTGCGCCGGGCTGGGCGTCGCCGGCGAGGCGGGCGAGGTCGCGGACCTCATCAAGAAGGTGTTGTTCCACGCGCACCCGCTCGACCCCGCCACGCTGGAGAAGCTGCTGAAGGAGGCCGGGGACGTCCTCTGGTACGTAGCGCTCCTGGCGGAGACCCTCGGGGTTTCGATGGACCGGATCGCCGAGTTGAACATCGAGAAGCTCCATCACCGTCACCCGTTGGTTCGCGCAGCGCGAGCAGCTCACCTCCAGCCCCTGAGACCACCATGGCCAAGTCCAACCTCTCCCCCGTCCTCGAGCAGCGCTACGCGCGCGAGCTCACCGAGACCCTCGACCGCATCGACAACCTCCGCGCCGAGCTGAAGGAGGAGGTGAAGGAGCGCAAGGGTGAGATCGCCGCCCTCGACAAGGCCGCCTTCCGCCTCCGGCAGCTGCTCCGCGGGAAGGAGGTCGAGCAGGGGGAGATTCCGGGCGCTGAGATCCCCTCCGTCAAGCCGAGGAAGAGCGGCACCATCACCGAGATCACGTTGAAGGCCGGGGGTCGCGAGGTCAAGACCACGCCCGAGCAGCTCCGGGCCGGCCTCGACGAGCTCAAGCGGCGGAAGCGCAGCACCGGCGCGATCGACTCCCGGTCGGCCGAGCTGGAGCGCGAGAGGCGCGAGCCGTGATCCGCTTCCTGAAACGCTGCGCCACGACCGCGGTGAAGGCTCCCTTCGCCGCCGCGGCCGATCTCGCCACGCTGGGGAAGTTCGGCGAGGGATCCTACCTCGGCGACCTGGCGCGGGAGCACGAGCGCCGCGCCGAGAAGGACGAGGCCCTGGACGACCTCGAGGAGATCGCGAGGATCCTCCGGTGACCGACCAGCCCCAGCTCCGCGTCCTCGAGGGCCCGAAGCCCGCCCACTTGGACTACATCGTCCAGAAGCTCGAGGAGTACCTCGAGGCCGCGAAGCGGGGGGAGTTCGAGGGCGGCCTCATCATCATGGAGCGCGCCGACTCGGAGGCGCTCACCTGGTCCGTGCTCGGAACCCAGAACATCTCCATGACCCTCGGGCGGCTCCGCCTGCTCGAGGACGCCCTGATCACCTCGCAGCGGAGCCCCGCGTGACCGCCGTCGCCGTCCTCACCCAGGAGCAGCTCGCCAACCTCCTCGAGCAGGCGGCGGAGCGAGGGGCGGAGCGCGCCCTCGCGCGAGGCGGCCCGGCGATCCTCTCGACGGCCGACGCCGCGCAGCGCGCCCACAGAGCCGAGAAGACCGTCCTCGGCTGGATCCGCTCCGGCTCCCTGCCCGCGAAGAAGCGCGGCCGCTCCTGGGCCATCCGCCGCGAGGACCTCGACGCCTACCTCTCCGGGGGAGGGTCGGGCGTAGGGGTCTCGACGGCCGCAGTTCTCGACTCGCTCGGCAAGGGGTAGGCTCCCCGATCATATCGGGCCGATCCCATGACGCACATCAGCAACGTCGACAACGCGCTCACCGAGGAGCTCTCTTTCGAGGCGCTCATCGAGACGCTGGAGAAGATCCAGGCGCTCCCCAGTAGCGACCTTCGCCTGGGCCTCGTCATGTCGAGAGCGACGCTGGACTCGCTTTCCTGCTCGCCGCGAGACGAATTCGGCCGGCCGAACCCTGACTTCCTGCACGGGTATCCCGTTCGGATCGACGACGCGATGCCACTCGGCCAGTGGAAGGCCGAGCCACTCGACTCCGAGTAGGGCTCCCCCATGACCGAGTGGAAGGGCTGCCTCACCGTCCACCGCGGGATCCTCCACTTGAAGGTCCGGGATGGAGGGCGCTGGGTCGAGCGCTCCCTCCGCCTCGAGGACACCCCCGCCAACCGGAAGACCGCCGAGCGCCGCCTGAAGCAGGTCCGGGACCAGCTGCTCGGCCGCGCCGCCGCGCTCGGCCGCGACCCGGCTCTCCCCGAGGTCACCTGGTACGAGGCGACGCGCCACACCGGGGCGAGCGCCTGGGTGACGGCCGGGGGCGACATGACGCGGCTGGCCGTGCTACTTGGCCACTCCAGCACCGAAGTGACGCGCAGGTACACTCACCTGAGGCCGGACGCCTGGACCGCGGAAGACCGCGCCAGGCTGGCGATTGGCTCCCGGATTGGCTCCCCGAGGCGTTCGACGGGAGGCCGGAAGCCGAGAAAACGTAAGTCGTAACAGTAGGTTCGAGGCGCTAGCTCAATTGGTAGAGCATCGGCCTTTTAAGCCTCACGGCCTGACGGCTCCTGATAGCGCCAGACGCTCAAGACCGCGCAGAATGGGCTGAACGCCAGCGGCCGCGCGAGCCCCGAGATCGCCAAGCGGTACCGTTCGGCGGTGCATTGGCTCCCGAATGGCTCCCGGGACGCCCTCCAGAATGAACGGAAACGGCCCGCCCTGAGGTTCAGGAGCGGGCCGGTGGGTGTCGGGATGGTCGGCGGGGCGAGCGCCTCGCTACGGGTTGAGCACGCGGCACGGGTAGGTGTAGGACGCGGGATCGATGGCGACCGTGCCTAAATTGCACGCGTGGAACTCGACGAGGTCGGCGCTCTCGACGTGACAGACGACTTGCACGCGAGGATCCAGACCGGCGGGCGACGTAGACAGCGCGTCGGCCCCGACACTGGCGCCGATAAGGCCTACCTGCCACGTCTCGCACGCGCCATTCGCGAGCAGAGCGACGTCCCGGACCGACGTGATGCGTGCGTAGCCCGCGCGCCACGCGTAGACGCCATCCGCATCCTTCGCGCACACCTGAAAGAGATCCTGCCCGCCCGTGCCGCCCTGCGTGAAGTATGTCATGCCACGCGTGCTCGCAGCGCAGGCGGGGGCGGCGGTTGCGCCGTTGTCATGCGTGAAATTGGCGCTGCGGATCGTGGTGAAGGACCGAAAGAGGAGATCGGAGCCGGTGTCACCCTCGATATAGGGCCCAGCCCCCTCTACGCCGACATTCATGCGTAGACCGCCTGCCACCCCAGCCGAAAATCCCGCGAAGACGTTCCCGACCGAAGCAGTCAAGAACGCATATTCCCAATCACTCATGTTCATGTCGATCGATGAAAATCCGGGTCCGACAGTAACCGCCGCCTTCTGCGCCGGATCGGAGAGAGTCGCCGTGAAGCTCGGAGCAGAAATTGCGAGGCTGGAGACCAATGCCGTGACTGCTGGGCTGCCGGAGACCTCGAGTGCAGTCCCAGAACTGTTGAGGGAGAGGTGGGCGCTACTAGCGCCCCCGTCCAGCGTCAGCCCTACCGTGCCTGATGCTCCGGCGTTGGCCCTGAGATGAGCATTGTTGAGTCCATCGGAAGAGGTCGCCTGCACCTCGGTCTGCGAGAGGGGGTTAGTGCCTGTGCAGTTGAACGAGTCGTCCTGCCAGGAGCAGCCTCCTATCGACGACGCCGAAGTGGCCGAAGTGGCCGAAGTGGCGTTCCCGATGAGCGCCCCGGTGAAGGTCGGCGCAGTCAGCGCCGAACACACCCCATTGTCGTCGCACACGTCAGCGGTCCGCTGGAGCTGCTGAGCGATCATCACCGAGCGGTCGAGCGCCTTCTCCGTCGTCTTCGCCGGGAACGCGCTGTAAGGCGCGTAGACCGTCTCCTGCGTCAGCGGCAGCGTGCGCTGGATCCGGACCACCACGCCGGCCGCCGGCGCCACGGTGAACGTGACCGTGCCGCCCGGCGAGCTGGTCTGGTTCGCGTTCAGCGAGACCGTGAACCCGGCGACCTGCTTCACGCCCCCGAGGAAGACCTCGATGTGGCTCGACGCATAGGTCGGGAACGTGAACGTGAACGCGGTCGTCACCCCGTTGCCGGTCGGGTCCGGGGTGACGCGCGAGCTGGTGGAGGTGACGACGGCGATCGCGGCGAGCGGCACCGCGAGCGCGAGGATCAGGGCCGGAATGAGCTTTCGCATGGCCCGGATTCTCCGGGCCCCCGGGGACAGCGCGCCCCCGGGCCTACTCCCACTTCGACGGGTTGCGGAAGAGCAGGTCCTGGACAGGCTCCTCCAGCTCGCCCGAGAGCAGCTCGTCGGTGAAGAGCCCGAGGTTCCAGAGCCCGCCCGTCGGTAGCTGCATCGTCGAGCCCACCAGGTCGACCACCGCCCGCGCATCGGCCTTCCCGAGGTCCTCGCCCTGCACGACCTTCCCGGCCGTCACCACGCTCCGGTAGATCGTGTCGAGCCACGGGGCGCCGCGGGGCGGGCGATGCTGCACCGCCCCCTGGACCGCGTCCCCGACCACCGGGACCGTGCTCACCGGCAGGAGCGCCATCTCGAGCAGGAGCCGCTTCGCCACGTCGTCTGCGTCCTCGTCGTCCCCGACCCCGTTCATCAGGAGCTGCTCGGCGACGACCGGGAGGAAGACCAGCCACCAGAAGCGGGCGGCGTACTCGAGCGCGGCCTTCCCGCCCGTCTTCCCCGTCCGCTCCGTGAGCAGGTTGTAGAGGACGCTCCGGTAGCTGAACATCACCGTGAAGAGCTTCCGCAGCTCCCCGCCCCGCTGGATGGCAGCCAGGTCCTTCGCCCCGCCGCCGGTCTGCGTCATCGAGACGACCGCGTCGGCGTAGGCGTTCGGGTTGGCGTGCCCCTCCTCGAGGGCCTGCTCCTTCGCCCCGTACCAGGTGATCGCGTTCACCGTCTTCTGGACGAGCATGATCGGCATCGCGCCGAACTCGATCACCTTCCGCTTCAGCCCACCGAGCTCGGTGAAGCTCGACTCGAGCGCGGTGAAGAGCTCACGCGCATCGCGGTCGAGCTGCTTGTCGATGAACTTGAACTCCGGGCTCTGCTCCCGGACCTCGGCCCACCCCTCGCGCAGGAACTTCCGCAGGCCGGAGACCATGTGCCGCCTCTGCACCTCTTTGCCGGAGGTGAAGAGCCCGAGCGCCTGCTTCACGCCCGTCGGGAGCTTGCCAAAGAGGAGGACCACGGACGACCCGAAGCGGAGGTGCCGGAAGACGCGCTCGTACCAAACGAGCGGCTCCGCGAGGTTCCCGTCCGAGGCGATGTTCTCCAGCCAGGGCCGGAAGCCGTTGAAGTACTCGCGCCCGAGCCCCTCCGTGATCGCCTCCCGGACGTCCCCCTGCTGCAGGAGCCGGTCGACGCCCCGGATCGCTTCGTAGTGGGTCAGGTAGTGGATGACCTTGTCGAGGTGCGCCGGGACGACGTCGAGGCTCAGCTCGAGCGGGCTCAGGTCCTTCCCGCGGCTCCTCGTGAAGCCGTGCTCGACGACGGGCGCGAAGAAGTTCGCCTCCCAGAGCGCGGCCTCCCGCTCGGCGAGCTGCTGGCCGAGGTAGCTCATCCGGCGCGACTTCACGATCGGGTAGTAGCCGCCGGAGAGCTTCCGGCCGCCGGGGAGCTGGAAGGGGGTCGCCTCCACGCGCGGGGGCGGCAGGCCGACGTGGCGCTCGGAGAGCCCCTTCATGGCCGGCCAGAGTGAGTCGACCGTCTTCCAGATGTGCTCGACGATCGCGAGGTCGCCGTCGTCCAGGAACTGGTCGAGCCGGGCGAGGACCGCCTCCCGCGTCCAGCCGTAGCCGGCGAGGAGCCGCTCGGCGTTCCCCGCGTTGCCCAGGTTGAGGAGGATGGCCAGGAGGTTCCGCCGGGTGAGCGTCACCATCTTCCCGGCCTTCGGCGAGTACAGGAAGCCGACCTTCTCCGCGTACCGCTTCCGGCGCGCGAGCGTGAGCTCCTGGAAGGGCTTCATCAGCGCGCCGTGGACCTGCTCGTTCATCGCGTTCCGGGCGTTCTGCGCGTCGCGCAGCGGCTGGAAGATGAGCGAGTGGGCGAGGCCGGCCGTCTTCCCTCCGTCCAGGATGCGGCAGATGAACTCGACCTTCTTCATGTCGGCGTCGGCCGACCGGAGCCACTCCCGCGCCTTCTCGAGCTTCCCGAGGTCCCCGGGGGTCGGCTTCGACTCCGTTCCGAGGTTGGTCCGGACGTGCCCGGAGAGCTCCGCCGCCGTCCGCGCAAGGTCCCGCTTCTCGCCGCCGAGGAGGAGCTTCCCCTTCAGCCGGGCCATCGCCTCGATGTTCGCGGCCGCGGCCTCGACGCCCTGCAGCTCCTCGATCGTCATCGACCGCCAGGACTTCAGCTCGCCGAGTTCCTTCAGTGCCGGCGAGATGGTGTCGCCCTCGGCCTCCATCTCGGCGACGTACCGGGCGAGCGAGGCGCGCTTGCGGACCGCCTTCCCGCTCTCCTTGCGGAGCTGGATGCCGTCGATGAGCGCGCGGATCGCCTCCACGTAGCGCTGCCCGGCCTTGCCGATCCGGCGCAGGGTGCCGACGTCCTCGAGGCCGCGGAGGTAGGAGCGGATCCGCTCGCCCTCCTTCTTCGCCTTCGCGGTCTCGGCCGCCATGAAGTGGTTCCAGAGCTGGCGCCGCTTCGCGTCGTGCGCCTCGGCGTAGCGCTTCCCGGCCAGGTGCTCGAGGAACTCCCGCGCAGACGCGGCCTCGGCGCGCCGGTACTTGTCCGGGCGGAGCTCGAGGTCGGTCATCTGGACCGCACGCTCGCGCGCGGCACGCCGCAGGACCTCGATCGCCGAGCGCGCCGGGCCCGCGCCGACGCGCCTGCCGACGGCGTCGAGCTCGTCCCGGAGGGCGCGCACGATGCCGTCGTTCTGCTGCACGGCCGCGACGGCCTGCTTCGCCAGGTTGGCGATGACGCTGTCGGGGTAGCGCTCGGCCATCCGGCGGTCCGTCTCGGCCTTCACCCACGCCTCGCGCCGCGGGGTGGTGACGAGCGCCTGCACGAGCTCGTGGCCATCCTTGAACCCGAAGTACGGCGCGAGGTCGTCCGCGGAGAAGCCGCCCTCGGCCGCGACGAACGGGGCGAGCCGGCGCATCCCCTTCGGGTCGGTGAGCCCCTCGAGCGAGGCCCGGTCGAGCTTCGCGCCGGCGATCGCCTCGTCGACCTCGACGCCGTCGAGCCGAGCGCCCGTCCGGAGGAACTCGCGGAGGTTGAAGACCGGCTCCAGCGTGGCGAGCTCCTCCATGTCGGTCCGGACGGCCGCGCGCTCCTCGCCGAGCGTCCGGGTCAGCGCCGACAGGGAATCGCGCTCCACCTCCGCCTGGGCCGCCGCGGCCCCCTTCTCGAACCTCTCCCGGTACGCCGCGTACTCCGCCTCGCTCATGCCGGCGAGCTCGGCCGACGCGATCGGGAGGAGCCCGGCGTTGTGCCGCGCCTGGGCGATCTCCGTCTCGGTCGCGAGCAGCCGGTCCATGACGCCGCGGACCTCGTCGGTCAGCTCGACGTCCAGGCCGCGGAGGGTCCGGTACACGTGGAGGAGCCACGCCTTCATCGAGTCGAAGACCTCGACGAGCCCTGGCGCCGGCGCGCGCCCCTCGCGCAGGTAGGTCTCGAAGCCGCGGGCGAACCGCTCGAGCTGGTCGGTGGTGAACTCGCCGGAGAGGGGGACGCCCAGCCACTGGTGGATCGCGGCGAGGTCGGCCTTCAGGCCGGGGTCCTTCTCGGCGGTCTGCCGGAGGACCTCGAGGAAGACGTGGCCCGACTCGTGGACGAACGTCGAGAGGTTGGCCGACCCGGTGAGGGTGACCCGGAACCACTCTCGGCTCTCGGGGAAGGTGACGCGGCCGCGCGGCTCGGCGCCCTCGCGCGACGGGGGCTGCTCGAGGCTGGTCTGGCCGGCTACTTGCGCTGCTTCTCGAAGAACTGCTCGGCCGCCTGCGAAACCCTGGCGCCGAACTCGTCGGGGCTGATCTGCTCGTTGGCCTTGAGCACCGTCACCCCGCCGACCTTCAAGCCGGGATGCGCGGGCGGCAGCTTCGACTTCGGGGCCGAGGAGCTTGTCGCCTTCGACGAGGGAGTCCGCTGCGTCATAGGTCTCTCCGATTCCGTATCCGAAGGTGACCGCGGCGGGCGTGTCGTCTTCGTGTGTGATAGTAGCGCACAGCTCGGCGAGGTCGTCAACGAACGCCTGCAAGGCCTTGGGATCGTTGGACCGCGCCGCGTACTCGTCGCCGCTCAGGTGCGCGAAGTCGAACTCGGCGCCATAGGCCTTCGCGGCCTGCCGCGAGACCGCCCGCAGCATCTGGTCCCCGAACTCCTCGCCGAACCTCTCGTTGATGGCCCGGAGCCCGTTCAGGTCGATCGAGGCCACGTGCGCGGCCTTGTCGAGCTTCTCCAGGAGGAAGAACCCCTCCCCCGTCAGCGCCCCGTTCCCGTCCAGGAAGGCGGCCTTGAAGGCGGCCTCGTCGTTCGGCAGGAGCGCGCGGATCTCGGCCGGCACGTCCGCCGGCGCCAGCTCCTCCGCGGAGAGCCCCATCTCGGCCGCGGTCTCCACCTTCGCGCCGAGGGGCTTCGCGCCGCGCAGCGCCCGCTTCCCGGCGCCCTCGAGCCCCTTCTTCGTCCCGGCGTGGGTCTTGCCCGCCGTCTCCAGGTCGGGCCCGAGCTCGGCGGTGAGCGCGATCCCCTCCGGCATGGCCGCCTGCGCCTTCTCGAGGATCGCCGTCAGCTGCGCCTGGTCCTTCACCCGGACCGCGAAGTCGCCGCCGACCTTCGCCACGAGCGGCGCGGCCCCGCGGAGCGCCTTCGCCGCCGCCCGGTAGAGCAGGTTCCCCGTCGCGTGGCCGCTCTTGTTGGCCCACTTCGTGCCCTCGACGGAGATGTGGGCTACGAGCGGCCGCGCCGGGTCCGCCGGGAGCGCCTCGAAGGCCCGCCGGTTCAGCGCTCCCGTGTTCGGGTCGGTGAAGAAGAGCGACTCCTTGCCGGGCCGGTCGAGGCCGACCAGGTGCTTCGTCAGGAGCTCCGAGGAGCGCGTGACTTCCAGGCCAGGCGCCTGCAGCGGCCCGAGCTCCTGCTGCTCCACCTGCAGCCCGAGCCCCTCGTAGAACGAGAAGGCGTCGCCCTTGCCGGTCCGCGCCGCCATCGTCCGGCTGAAGGCGGCCCAGAGCGCGGCGTTCAGCCGCGCCGTCTCCGCGTCCTGCCCGGCCGCCTCGAGCTTCGAGGCGACGTCGGCAAGGACCCGCTGCTCCGGGGTCGCCGGGGCCGGCTTCGCGTCGGCCTTGGCCGTGGCGGCGGCGAGTTGCTTCGCCTCCTTCTCGACCTTCTCGGCCTCCCGGAGCGTCAGCTCGTCGCCGACACGCAGGTCCGGCACCAGCCCCTCGTAACCCTTCAGCGGGGCGACGTTGACCGCGAAGTCGGCCGTCGGGATGGTGATCTCGACGGCCGGGTTTCCCGCCGCCTCCTCGATCTGGCGCGCCACCGCGGGCATCCGGCGGGCGACCTGCTCGAGGCTGATGTCGTTCGCCTGGAAGAGGGTCAGGAGCTGCTCGGCGGGCGCCGAGACCGACTCCACGGCGCCCCCCTGGCGCGCCTGGATGGCCTCCACGTGGGCGCGGGCGACGTCCGGCAGGTTGGCTACGGTCTTCGACTCCGCGGCCGCCTCCCCCAGCGCAGTGAAGAACTGGGCCCGCTCGCGCGCGTGGCTGGCCTCGGTAACGTCGGACCGGAGACCGGCCGCCACGCCAGGCGCCCCGTACACGCCGCCGGCAAGCCCACCCTCAAGCCCCGCCTCGCCGACCCGGTTCCAGTCGATCGAGACGCCGGTCTTCTCGTCGATGAGCTCGCCACCGAGGATGGTGTTGAGCTCCTGCATCGCCTCGGTGAGCCCCTCGAGCGTCATGCCGCCGGCGACGCGAGCCGCCGCGCGAGCGACCGCCGCGCGTCCGGTATTGGACTTGAGGGCCGACCGGAAGAAGTCCTTCGCGATGCCGCCCTTCACGAGGGTCTTCAGGGCGGGGAGCTGGAAGACGATGTCGAGCGGCAGCACCTCGAGCATCCCGTTCGCCGCGCCGACGATGGCCGCCGCGAAGGTGGCCTGCTCGGGGGTCACTCCCGGGATCCTGCTGTACTCCCGGAAGGCGCTGCCCATCTCGCGCTTCCCGGTCGCGACCGTCATGCCGGCTCGGCCACCCACGCTCGCCCCGAACTTCGCACCGGCGATCGCGCCCGGCACCACGCCCGGCCCGCCGCTAGCGATGGCGCCGCCCACTCCGCCGACGATCGCCCCGATGCTGCCGCCGGCGATGGCGAGCGGACCCCCCTCCCAGGCCGACCCGACCATCATCGGCGCCGACTCGGCCGCCGCGCGCAGCCCCCGGGCGACGAGCCCCGTCTTCGGACGTGGCACCGACGCGGCGAGCAGCTCGAGCGTCTCCGCCCTGGCGATCTCCTCCGGCGTGGCGACGCCGATCGCCTGCCGGTAGCCGATGACGGAGATCTCATCGTTCAGCCTGCCCCGGTACAGGGCCTCGCCGATGCCGCCGGCGAGCAAGCTCCCAGAGCCGCGGAAGACGGCCTCGAGGAAGGAGAGCCCCTGGACGTCATCCGCGACCTGCGCCGCGCGGGCGGGGTCGGCGAGCAGATCCTGCGTCGTCGGGGCGTCCTTCGCGAGCTCGGCCCAGCTCGGCGCGGCGGGGGCGGCCGGCGAAGGCTGGGCGGCGACCAGGGCCTGGGAGGTCGACACTCCGCTCGTCCGCTCCCGGTCCTCGGAGCTCGGTGCCTCGGCCGCGAGCTCGTCCCAGGGGCCGCTCACTGGACGCCCCGCAGGTAGGCGCGGACCGCCATGTCGGTGATCGCCGTCGAGCCCGCGGGCTTGCCGGCCGTCTTGAGTGCCTCCCGGATCTGCTCGCCCTTCGTCCAGACGATGTCGAAGATCCGCAGCTCGTCGTCCGGGGTGAGCGCGCGCGTGCCCGCGTTCCGGTTCCATCCGATGGCGATGTCATTCTGCCGGGCCTGGAATATCTCGTAGGTGTCCTTCTGCTCGTCGACGGCGACGCCCTTGCCGCGGCGCATCGTGCTGTCCTTCACCGCCATGGAGTAATCGACCGGGATCCCGGAGCCCTTCGCCTCCGCCTTCCACGCCTTCGCGTTGACGAGCTTGTCGACGAGCGGCGTCACGATCGCGGTCTGCTCGGCGGGCGTGAGCGGCGCGGAGCTGCCCTTCCCCGCCTTCGCGCGCGTCGCGTTGAAGAGCGCCCGGTTCACCTCGCGCTGGACGTAGCCCACGGCCGCGGCGTCGTCCTCGGCGTCCTTCCCGGTCACGTGCAGACCGTGGAAGGCGAGCCGGGTGTTCGTCTCCTCCTGCGGGCCGAAGAAGCTCGTGTACTTCACGCCGTTCGGTCCCTCGGTCTTCAGCGTCCGCTGCAGGTCGATGAAGTGCCGCGCGTCGGGAACGGACAGCCGGGAGAAGTACGGAGCGAGGTCGGCGTTCTTGAATTGCTCCGGGTTGGTCGTCGCCAGCCCGGTCAGCTCGGCGTAGGCCTTCAGGTCGGTCTCCACGGCCTTCTGTCCGGGCCGGGTGCTCTCCACGAGCCCAATCGCCCACTGCAGCGTCGAACTCGACACGGTGCCAGGGGTCGGGATGAGCGAGCGCGGCAGCTGCTTCCCGGCCGCCTGGATGTAGGCGTCGAGGATCCCGTTCCGCGCGGTCTCGTCCGCCTCCTTGAAGCGGTTCGCCACGGCCTCCTTCTGGTCCTGCTCGAAGCCCTTCACCTCCGCCTCGAGGCGGCGCTTCCAATCGATCCGGTCCTTCTCCTCGAGCCGCGCGAAGCCGTCGCCGCTCTCCAGCCCCGCGATGAGCTTCCCCGCCTCGAGGACGTCCCGCGTCGACTCGATGCCCTTCAGGACCAGGTCCTCGAGCGGCCGCTTCTGCTGCGCCAGCTCGACCGCGCCGACGAGCTGCTCCTTCTCGGCCGGCTCGAAGGCCTTCGAGGTGGTGATCACGTTCTGGGCGGCGTCCCAGTTCCCGGCCCGGAGGTGGCTCTCGATCGTCTCGGCCTGCGTCTTCCGCTGGTCGCCGAGCATGGCGCGGAACTGCCCCTGCTCGAGCCGGACCTGCCGAGCGTGGACGTCCTCGGCGGCGCCGGCCTCGAACCGGGCCTGCCACCCGGCGCCGACCGACATCCCCCCCGAGGCGAGCTTCACGAGCTCCTTCGACCGCTTCGAGAAGATGGCGCCGGCGACCGCCCACGAGGGGACGTCGTCCCGGTCGACGTCGACCATCTCGCCGGAGCGCATGTCGAGCGCCTTGCGGGTGATCTGGCTCTTCACCTCGGAGGGGAGACCCTCCACGTCGTCCCCCAGCGCGTCCCGGACCTGCTGCGTCGTGAGGTAGGGGGTGCGCTCGATCGACGCCTCGAGGTCGGCGAGGCCCGCCGAGAGGTCCGCCGCGGCCTTCTGGGACTGCGTCCGGACCAACTCCTGGCCGAAGGCGTCGAGCCCCGCGCGGACCGTGTCCGACAGGCCGCCGACGGCCTGAGAGACGCGGCCGAGCGCCGGGGCGACGGCGTTCTGGACGGAGCCGTACTCGATCGCGGGGAGCTTCACGCTGGGCTCCCGAGCGCCTTCGTCAGGAACCAGTTGTTCGACTTCATGTAGTCGTTGGCGGAACCGGCGATCCCGGTCGCGAGGCCGATGCCGGCGGCGAGGTTGCCGAGCTTCGCCCCGCGGCGGGCCTGGTCGAGCGCCCACTGGCGCTGTCGGGAGAACTCGGCCTCCATGTCGCCGAGGTACTTCTGAAGCCCCTGCGACTCGAACTCGAAGCCGGAGGCGGCGCCGCGCGCCGTCGCCCCGCCGAGCACGGCCTGGCGCTGCAGCTGCGTCCGGCGCTCCTCCTCGAGCGCGACGCGCTTCTGCTCGGCGACCTGCTTCTTCTGCAGCCACCACTGCGCGCCCGAGCTGGCGACCCCAATCCCCAAACTGATGAGTCCCGGATCCACGATCGCCTCCTACGTCTGGTTCACCTGCAGGTCGCCGAAGATCGCGAGGATCTCCGTGCGCAGCGGCAGGTCCTGCTCGATGGTGATCGCGCCGTTCTCCTCCCAGCCGAGGTTCCGGATCTGGACGTCGCCAGTGAAGAGCGGCTCGCCCTCGTCCATCGGCGTCGCCGGCGTCCGGTCGGGGACGCGATGCCCGTTGACGATAGGAAACGCGGAGCGGTTGAGGCGCACGCCGATCTGCGCGTACCGCTTCTTCGACCCGGCCGAGCTGCCGCGTCGACTCACGACCTCTGGCGGGAGCGTCACCGCCTTCATGGCCGGGAGCGGCAGGCCGATCGTCGCGGCGCCGCCGGCGTGCTCCACGTCGAGCTGCACCGCGCCGGCCGCGACCACGAGGCCCGCGATGACGACGGTCCCGATGACCACAGTCACCGTCTCGCCCTCCAGGTGATCGAGCCCGATGATCCTGCCGTCTGCCTCCACGCCCTTCATCACCTGCGAGTCGAGCGCGACCGGATCGCCCCGGTCCGACAGCCACATCCTCTCGAGCATGACGCCATTCGCGCGCTGAACCGCGATCCAGAGCGCCGAGCCCTCGGGGCCGTTGGAGGCGCCGCCAGAGAGGACCGCGCCGACGGTCGTGATCCTGTACCAAGCGAGCGTCTGCGACGCCTCGTCGTACGTGGCGGCGACGAACCCGTCCCCCACGCGCAGGATGATCGTGCCGTGCGGGTTGCGGCAGTGGTGGATCTCGTCGATGCCACCGGCCGTGAGGTGCTCCCCTGGGAACGTCAGGTCGGCCTGCACCCAACCGTTCGTCTGGAGGTCGTAGCCGAGCGCGCGCACCTTCCGTCTGTCGGCCGAGACGAAGAGTGCCTTGTTCCCGACGTGGACGGCCTGCTCAGCCGCCGCGCCGAATGCCGACTCCGATCGGGCATCCATGTCCCCCTGCCAGAGCACGCCCCCGGACGCGACAATGGAATGCTCACCCTCCTCCGTACCGCAGAGCATGTGCATCGCGCCGCGTAGCCACCGGATCGCTCCCTTGGTTGCGAGGGTCTGGATGATGGCGTCGGACGCGATGACCGGGGAGGCCTGGAGAAAGTCGAAGGGCTTTCCGGACTTCGACGCCCAGAGCTTGTTGCGCTCCGCGGGCGTCCCCGACCACCAGGAGCGGCCGTTGGCGATCTCGATGACCCCCGGCCAGTTGGTGCCCGCCCACTCTGCGGGCTTGGATGCGAGGGTGGCTTCTGCGGTCATCACCTGCGTGAGCGTCTGGGTGTCCCAGGTCGCGTCTCCGTCGACGCACGTCACGATGCGTGGCTCGACGTTCGGGTGCACCAGGATCATGCGATCCCTGCCGGTCTCCGACGCATACTGGAGTTCGTGCGCCTGCTCCGATGTCCACGGCGCCGGCAGGGCGACGGTCGACAACGAAGAGCGGAAGGACATGGCCCGTAGCCATCCCGCGGTGACCGAGTGCGAGGTGGAGGTAACGGTGATGTAGACCGTCATCGCGCCAGGGATCTCGATCGTTCGCGGCGTCTGCGCCCCCCACTCCGCGCCACCGATCCAGCCGGTCACTCGTCCCAGCTCCTGGCCGCCCGGGGTGCTTCCAAACCTGGTCTCCCACCCGAAAGAGAAGCCCCCGCTGTTATTCTTTGAGTCGAGGGCCCAACGGTGTGATCCCGCCTCCAGCGTGTTGACGGTGAGTCGCATGGACTCGCCACCACCCAGGAAGTAGAAGCTCTTGTCCGTCGCGTTGTAGTCGACGTTCCCAGCGATCCGGACCCACGGCGGAAACCCACCGGGCGGGACCAGCTCGGCGCCCATCGTCTGCACCTGGCCGCCGTCGGCCTTGTAGATCCGCATCGCGAGGTGACCGAGCGCGAGGATGGCGTCCTGCTGCCCGGCGAGACGAAACGGAATGATCTTCGGGGTGGCGCCGAGGTCCGCGTTCAGCTCGTCGATCCACTCGAAGCCGTTGCGGCCGACGATCGGGCCGTGCGGCAGGTGCATGAAATTTTCGCTGTACGAGAGCCCCTTCCCGTACACGTCCAGGTCGACGCGGCCCCTCAGCCGCGGCGACAGCTCGCCCCCCGCGAACGACGTCTGGATCGGCGAGTAGGCCACGGCTCACCACCTCTTCGCGGCGAGCCCGCTAGACCGGACCTTCTCGGACGTCCCCTGCAGCCCGTCCCGCGTCGCCGCCTGCGCGAGCTCGGCGAGGTAGCGCCGCTCCATGGCCGTCGCGAGCTCCTCGTTCTCCGTGATCGGCCCGGCCAGGTCGGCCGCGACCCGCGCCGCCACCACGCGCCCGAAGCCGGGCGAGAAGAGCGCCGCGTCCTCCACGAGGACGAGCGCCTTCGCGTAGAGCGTCACCGGCGAGGTCTCGGTCAGAACGTACGCGCCCTCCCGCCGCCACTCGATCTCCTGCGTCCCGCTGCCGTCGTCGCAGGTGAGGACGCGGATCACTGTCGCCGGGATCGGGTACCTCGAGGGGAAGTCGGCGAGCCCGGTCGCCTCCGCCGGCGCGAGCTGAAGCCGCTGGGTCGCGAACGTCCAGGCGCGCGCCTCGAGCGCGGCACGGAGCGCCTCCGGGTAGATGCGCTCGCACAGGTCCTCGGTCGTGCCGAGCGTCCCGTCCAGGGCGACAATGGCGCGCTCTCCGAGCCATCCGAGCGCGAGGTTGCAGATCCCGACGGCGTCCACGCTGGCCTCAGACGCCGAAGGTGGGGACGAAGGCGTCGAGCGCCCGGCGGACCGCGGCGAGCACCAGCTCGGAGCGGTCGAGCAGGGAACTCGCGTTGGCGCCGACGATGAGCCCGACCTCGGTCTCCGTGGGGACGACCGCGTTCAGCTCGGTTGCGGCTGCCGCGTCGATCTGGTCGGCGGTGAGGCCGGGCACGCCGAGGAAGGTCCGGACGCTACCGGCCGCGACGACGATCCCGGACCGCGACTTCCGGGCGAGGAGGAGGAGAGCCTCCCGGGTCTCGCTGCCGAGCCGCTGCCGGGCGACGGTGTCCCCCACCATGACCACGAGCTCGTCCGTCAGGCAGACGCCGAGGGTGACGGCCGCCGCGTCGACCGTGGCGCCGCTCGTGGGGGCTTCCAGCTTCACGCGGATCATCGTGGCCATGGCGGGGTCTCCTTACTTCTTGTCGTCCTTCGGCTTCTTGTCGTCCTTCGGCGGATCGACGAGCGGCGCCTTCTGCTCGCCGTGCTCGGCGACCTCGAGGAGGTGCCGCTCGTTGCGGCTGAACCACTGCTCCTCGACGACGGCGCGCAGCGGCGCGGTGGCCTCCTTGTAGGACTTGCCGGCCCTCAGCCCGGCGATGACCTGCTCGCGCTCCGCCTCGGTAGCTCCGACTCTCAACGCCATGTGGGGTGACTCCGTCCCTGCTCGGAAGGACCGAGGGCGAAGCGGCGCAGGGAGGCCGCCTCGCCCTCGGCAGCGGTTACGACTCGAGCACGTGCGCGCGGACGACGTGCTCGTCCTCGATGCGCGTCGCGCCGGCGGCGAAGGCGCTGTAGATGCGCCACGCGTAGGACTTCTCGGAGCTCTCGGTGACCCGGGTCCAGATGTCCTTCGTGATGTGCAGGCCGATCGCCCGCTTGGTCATCGCGACGTAGTAGTACTGGAGGCCGGCGACGTTCGGGAGCAGGTTGCTCACGATCCACGTGTAGCCGAGCCAGTTCTCGACGATGCCGCGGGACGCGAGGGCCTGGGCCATCACGTAGTCGGTGCTCGTCGCCTGGGTGAGCTGGAGGAGCTTCTTCGCGCCGTTCGGGCGGATGATGAAGACCTTCTCCTCGTCCTGCGGGACGTTGTTCGCCCAGAACTTCTCGTTCACCGACGTGATGAAGTTGAAGTCGAACGCCTGGGCGACGCCGCCGAGCCCCTGCCCGACGGGGAAGACGGTCGGGGCGCCGGCCTCGTCCTCGGTCGAGCCGAGCGCGGCCGTGAGGATGATGTCGTCGAACTTCCGGCCGTGGGCGTTCGCGTGCTCGCGGAGGATGTCGCTCCGCGGGTCCTGCGTCGCCTGGGCGATGTTGTCCGGGTCGACGAGGTTCGAGACCTCGAACGAGCTCGGCTTGGAGCGGCGCCGCGTCAGCGCGACCGCAGTGTCAGCGGTGGCGCCGCCGGCGGTGCGCGCGACGGAGGTGAGCGCCCCGATGCGGTCCCAGAGGTGCATGTCGGGGGCGTTGCGCTCGATGCAGTACTGCCGGAGCTTCGAGCCGCGCTGCTGCGAGAGCGAACGGAGGTTCGCCTCGTAGTCGCGCTGGTAGATGGGGCTCAGGTCTGCGACGGCCATGTGGTTCTCCTGCCCGCGTCCGCGGGCGATTGGTCAGGTCGCCACGAGGAATCCGGACAGGTGCCGGGCCCGCGCTTGGAGCTGTGCGCCCGCTCCCGAGGCCCTGGGCTTCTGCGGGGCCGGCGCGAGGCCGGGAGACCCACCACCCATGATGCGAGACGAGGCTAAGGGGGAGCGGGGACAGCGCGCCCCGCGGGCTCTACTTCAGCGCGAGCGCGACGAGCGCGGCCGCCATCGCGCCGACGATGGCGCCGAGGAGAGCCCCAGCGAATTGGTAGCCGACGAGACGGCCCTTCATGTGCTCGAGGTCCTGCTCGATCTTTCGCAGGACCTTCCACATCTCGGCCTGGGTGTCGTCCTTCTCGACGACGTCGAGCCGACGCTCGATGTCGTGGAAGGCGCGCGCGCAGCCCGCGTTCGGGCAGAGGGGGAGCGGGAACTCGCCGGTGATGGTCCGCTCCATGTCGCCCATCACGGCACCGCTTCCACGACAGGCGGACCAGCCAGCCACCAGCCCGGCAGCGCGCGCGCCTTCTGGCGCTTCATCGTCCCGTCGGGCTGGCGCATCCAGAGCTCCACCTCGGCCTCACGGGCCAGCCGGTGCGGGATGGTCGGGTCCGGGATCACGCCCTTGCCGGCGCAGCTCGTCAGCAACAGCGCGGCGGAAGCGCAGAGCGCGCGTGCGGTCCTGGTCATCGGGGATCTCCTCGATCGCCGTGCGGCGAGCGTCCTGTGCGTCCAGCCACGCGCACGCGATGGCGTAGGCCACCGCGTACACGAAGCGCTGCCACGCGGTGGTCACGGGGACTGCTGGAGGCGGGCCGCCGCCTCGGGCGTGGACGGGATCGTGCCGCCGGTGACGTTGGCGTCCTTGGCCGTGATGAGGCCGATCCCGGCCGAGATCGCCGACAGCGTCGCCAGGATATCGGGAACCGTCTCCGCCTTGCCGTCGAGCAGCGCGGTGGCGAAGGCGACGGCAGCGCCGGTGATGGCGAGGACGCCGAGGATGGTGGTCTTGGGGCTCTTCATGTTTGATCTCCTGTTGGTCCGGCTACCCGCCGGCGGGGATGGGATCCCACTCGATGTGAAGGTGAGCTCCGGTCCACTGCGAGCCGACGCCGGCGCCCTCCGCGTACGTCGGCGTGCCTTCGTCCAGGACGTCGAAGGAGCCGGCCGGCTTCGAGAGCCGCGCGCGGATCGCCGCGATGATGGCCGGCGCCTTCTCGGGCGGCGGATACGCGAAGTCGCAGGCGTCGCAGACGCCATGGCGAGCCGTCCGCTTCGCGTCGCGCTCGATCCCGTGGAGGAGGGTCTTCGCCCAGGGACCCGGGCGGAAGCAGCTGGTGATGCGGGCTTCGAGGCCAGCGCGCCGGAACTCCTCCTCGACGACCGCGATGCCGTGGAGGAGCTCCGCGCTGGCGTGGTCCAGGTTCGCTCCGGGCTTCACTCGCATGGAAGACGAGTACCCGGTCGCGGGGACTGCGACCGTTACGCCCCGATGAGCTCGTTCAGCTCGCGCACCTTGGCCACGAGCGTGCGGTGCACGCCGAGCTGGGCCGGCTTCGGGTTGAAGTACTCGGGGCGCGACATGATCTCGTCCCGCTGCGCCTTCGCCTCGACCGGCGTGAGCTTGCCGCCGGCGCCGCCGTTCTGATCGGCCACCTGGCGCGTCTCGCCGAAGCCCTTCGCGATCGCCGAGAAGGCCTTGAACGTGGTGGCGTCCACCGCGCCGCTCTTCAGCGCGCCCACGAGCGTCTCGGGGAAGCCGAGCTTCGCGGCGACCGCGGCCGCCGAGGCGGTGCGCTCGTCGAACGCCGCCCCGAGCTCCTTCTTCAGCGCGGCCGTGGCGCCCTTCTGCTGCTCGGCCACTCCGGCGAGGCTCTCGGCGATCCGCTTCGCGCGGGCGCCGAACTGGGCCTTCGTGAGCCCCTCCTCGAGCGCCTCCTGGCGCAGCGCCTCGAGGTGCTCCGGAGCGAGCTCGACGTCCTTTGGCGCCGAGTACTCCTTCGCCTCCTTCGGCCTGCCCATCCGGGTCCACGCCGCCTCGCGGGCCTGCTTGGCCGGCTCGTCGTCGCCGTCCGGGATGAGCACGAGCTCGGGCGCCTTCTCGCGGAGCTTCGTCACGAACTCGAGGCGCGCCTCCGGGGAGGCGTCGGGGCCGGGCGGGCGGATCGACGATCCGACGAGCGCCTTCGTGTCGACGAAGCGCTTCGCCAGCGCGGCAACGTCGTTCACGTCCTTCAGCGAGGGGTCGCCCTTCAGCTCGGCGGGCCAGTCCTTCGTCACGTCATCGGGCAGTGCCATCAGCTTCCTTTCGCCTCTTCGCGGAGGCGCTCGAGATCAGCCAGGGCGTCGAGGCGCCCCAGCCGGTTCAACATCTGGTGCTCGGTCTCGCTCGGCGCGCCGCTCCGGTAGACGCGGCGGAGGTGCCGGAGCAGCGCGGCGCCGTCGTCGGTGGCGAGCAGCTGCACGGCGGTACTCCGGTCAACGGTGCGCTCGTCGACGCTCATCCGAGCACCCCACCGGACGGCAGGAGAGCGGGCTGCTCACCGATGCCCGGAGAGCCCACCGGCACGCCGGCGCTCGCCGCCGCGGCCATACCCTGCCCGACGTTCTTCATCGTCTCCGCCGCCTGCGCCCTGGCCATCGCGGCGCGCTCCTCCTCCTCGAGCCGCTTCGCCGCGCTCGCCGACCGGAACATCGCCGCCGGCGCGCCAAGAAGCTTCCGGTAGGCGCCGAGCATCCCGTCGAGGTCGAGTCGGTGACGCGCCTCCGGGAAGCCGAGTTTCACGAGGTTCGCGATGAACGCGGCGGCGCGCTCGATCGCGACGACCTTGTCCATCGCGAGGGCGCGCGCGATCGGCCCGCGCAGCACGAGCTTCAGCTGCGCCCTCTTCCTCTTCACGATCTCCGGCGCCGCCGGCAGCTTCTTCGCACGCGCGAGGTGATCGAGGACGATCATCACGACGGGGGAGAGCACCTCGGTCGTCAGGCGCGCGACCGGCGCCCCGAGCGCGCGGTTCATCTGGTCCTTCCTGGCCGCGACCTCCGTCGCCGTCATCTGCGGGGACTCCTTCAGCTGCAGGTCGTCCTCGTGGAAGCAGCGGCGGATCTCCATCCGCTCGTCGCGCAGGATGTCGACGGAGACGTCGAACCGGGCCGCGCTCTCGAGCGGCCACCAGTCGTCCTTCCCCGGCATTACGGTGCCCTTGCCGGGGCGGAGATCAACCGGCCCAGAGACCCGCTCGGAGATGCCGTGCGCGGGGTCGACCGCCTTCTCGGCGGCGTTCCGCTGCAGCTCCTTGAAGCCGTTCAGCCACTTCACGGACCGGAGCGCGATGTGCCCCCGGCCGAAGCCCCACTGCGACTGCGGCTTCTTCCCGAACCGACCCATCACCACCGGCATCCGGTAGTAGCCGTCCTCCTCGCCGAGCTTCTCACCGCGCTCGAGCGTGAAGTGCACCGCGCCCCACGGGCGCCGCGCTGCGATCGCCTCACCGTCGAGCTCCTCGGCGATCTCGTCGCGCCGGAAGATCGCGAAGACGACGCTCTCCTTCGTGACCGCCGACTCGGGTTTCTCGCAGGCCTGCGAGATGCGCTCCGGGACCGGGTAGCCTTCGCGCTGGCAGTGGTCGCGCATCTGGTGCGGCGTCCACGACAGGTGGCGGAACCAGCAGGCGACGCCGCCCTTCGAGTCGTTCCGGAACTGCACCTCGCCGATCGGAACCGCGGTGAAGTCGAGCCCGTCGTACACCGCCGCTTTCTTCGCGGTCTCGGTGACGAGGCAGGTGGTCCCCTTGACGGCCCACTCGAGGTAGCTCGAGGCCATCTCCATCCCGAAGTCGGACGCTTCGAGCTCGGAGCCGACGATCGCGGCGAGCTTCTCCCGGTGCTTCACCGCCTCATGGTCCGCCTCGACCTCCCCGTCCATCCACTCGAAGTCAACCCACTCTTCTGACGGCGTGATGTCGCCGTACAGCGAGCTCGACAGGTGCTCGGCCGCGAGTGGCGCGGTGAGGTCCCAGAGCTGCAGGTCGGTCTTCGACGCCGGCGAGGCGCCATCGAGAGCGGCTGCCACCTGGCCGGTGAGCGGCATGATGTACTTCTCGATTTGGTCCCAGACCGCTTCCTCGTTCGCCTGGCGGTCAGCGCGAAGAACCTCGTACTCGCGCTTCAGCTTCGGGATGTCACAGGCCATGGGTCACCCCCTCACGACGTGGATGGAGCGCTCGGGTCGAAGGATGCGGGGACGCGCGGCGACCTTCACCACGTGGTAGAGCGGCCGCCCGAAGCCCTGCGCCGCGGCGATGACCAAGCGGGCGTTGCCCTTCCGGATCTCGCTCTTCGCGGCGTTGAGTACGACTGCCTCGTGCGCGTGGATGACGTCCTCGAGGACGACCAGGAGGTGCTTGCCGACGAGGGCAGTCGCCTGCTCCGTGGTGATCGCCTCCTCGGCCGGGGTGGTCTGCGTGGTCGCTTCGTCCATGGGCTACCTCGAGGAGCCGAAGGAGCGCACGGCGGAGCGCTCTCCGGTCTGGTTGTCGGTGATGACGACGGTGCGGATCGCGGCGAGGACAACGGCGTCGCCGCGATCGGGAGAGCGGCCGAGGCGCTTCTTCACCTCCGCCTTCTCCTCGATGATCAGGCCGCGCCCGCTGAGCCTGTACCGAGGCGCGCAGAGGTCGGCGTAGAGCCGCTGGTCGGGCGGGAGTGCCACGCGCGGCGCGCGGTCCGGCGAGAGCGCCTCGCGGAAGCGCCACCAGGTCTCGGCGCGCCGGTTCACGAAGGAGAGTTTCCCGCTCATGTCCGTGCCGTCGGAACCCTCGGAGTTGTTCACGCCCACGACGCGGCGGCCGACGAGGCCGTCCAGGTGGTCGATGACAGAGGCGCCGATGCCGATCACGTCCACGTGGATCGGCGCCTCGTCGCCGGCGACCTCCATCGCTCGCAGCGCAGCCGCGCCGCCGGTCACGACGCCGGACGAGTCGGGCTTCACGGTGGCGATCTCGTCGTAGCGCCAGCCGCGGCGCGCTGCGATCGTGGTCTCGTCCCCGCCGCGCGATGGGTCCACGCCGACGCTCGAGACGGGACCGAGCTCAGCCGGCGCGGTGTGCCAGCGGTCCATGGCCGCCTTCACCCACGCGCTCGGGATGACCTGCCACTCGTCGTCCGAGCGGCCGGCGGTGAAGTCGCCCTGGAGCATCTGCGAGCGGAGCGGCTCGGGGAGCGCCTGCAGCTGCCGGACGTAGTTCGTGCCGGCGAGGAAGCGGTTGTCGGCGACGCGGCTCGGGATGAACGTTCGCGAGATCGGCGAGATCGTCTCGCCCTTGTGCTTGAAGGGCTCGGGACCGTCGACCCAGCGCTCTGCACCGTCGACCATCGCGACCCACCGGAGCTCGCCCGGGAGCGCCGGCGTCGGGAAGGCTGGATCGAGCCATGGCGCGAACCAGCGGACGAGCCACTCGCCCTCGGCCGAGGTCGGCGGGTTGGAGCACAGGAGGGCGCGCACGCGCTGCTTCCGGTCCGTGGTGCGGAGCCAGCCGAGGAGGAACCGGACCTGGCTCTCGAGCAGGTTCGCGGCCTCGTCGCAGACCAGGAGGTCGCGAGGGTTCCCCTGAAACTTCGCTTCGTCGCCGGCGTTGGGCACGCCGCCGAACTGGATCTGCCGGCCGTGCGGGAGACGCCAGATCCGGTCCTGCCCGTTGAGGCCGACGCGTCCGCCGAGCAGCGCGCCGATCTCATCCACGACAGGCATGAGCTGCGTCGCCTCGCGCCGGACGAATAGGGTGCGCCGATGGCGGGTGACGGCGAGGCCGATGCCGAGAGCGGTCTTCCCGCCGCCGGCGGCGCCGCCGTAGAGCAGCTGGTCCGCCTCGCATAGGAACGCCTGTAGCTGGGGACCTGGCTGCGGCACCCACGGGACCCCACGCGAGAGCGTGGAGAGGCGTGCGCGGTCGACGTTCACCGGCTGCTCCCGAAGGCGCGGATCGCGGTCGGCGGCCGGCGCGGCCGGGACGCTGGCGGCAGGACGCGCTGCTTCGCCGTGCGCATGAGCTGGCCCTCGACCTCGATGACCTCGGACAGGTCGAGCTCGACGTCCAGGTCGTGCACGCCGGGGCGCTGCCAGATGCCGAGCTCGCGCGGGACGAAGCCGCGGCGGTGGGCCACGCGAATGAGCCGCTCGATCCGCTCGACCAGGACGCGGGCCTTCGCGCCATCCAGGATCACGACGGCGAGCACGCGCCCCGAGCCGTTGCGCCCGAAGTCCTCGCCGAACTCGATCTCGCCGGGACCCGCGCCGGGGAGCGCCTGCGTCGGGTCGTCAGGGTTCAGCTTCAGCGCCATCTGCTCGAGGCCGAAGCGCTCGAGGACCATCCGGAGCGCGCGCCAGGCGAGGCGACGCGGGAAAAGCACGCTGGGCTCAATCACCGCGCACCTCGTGCTCGAGCGTGGAGAGCTTCGCCCACTCCTCGTCGGTGATGTCGCGCGTCTCGGTGACGTCCTTCACCTCGAGGATCTCGCGGAGCAGGCCGTGGTGCTTCGCGAGGAGCCCGAGCGCCTCGTTCTTCGACCAGAAGCGCACCTTCGGCTTCCCGGTCTTGGCGTCGTACTCGAGGCTCGAGATGGCGCGGCGGACGTCCTCGGGGATCTTCTGCAGCGGCAGGAGTCGGCCGCGCTTGTCGAAGGCCTGCGCGATGTCGGCCTTGGCTATCCGCGCGAGCTCGAGCTTGATGCTCTCGGCCGAGGCGTCGATCTTCGCGAGCTGTGAGCCCATGAGCTTCGCCACGAGCGAAGCGATCCGAGGGTTTCTGAGGAGTTGAGGTCCTTCGGTCTCGGCGGTCGCTTGGCTGGCCTTCGGGTAGCACGCGCGATAGGCGGCGCCGGCGTTGCAGCCGTTCTTCACGTACGTGTGCGCGAAGCGATCGTGTCGTGGGTTGAGTTTGCTCACCTGTGGGGCATCCTCCGCTGAAGCGGGGACACCGCGGGGACAAGCCGATCCTTCAGCGGGAGGAACGGATCGATGACGAGGCGGAACCGCGCGTAGTCGTCGGCCGCTTCCCAGAGCCGCTTGAGCACCGCGCGGTACTGGGTGTCGTCGTCGGAGTCGGCGTTGCAGTAGGCCGACGTGCGCTTCGAGAGCTCGTCCTTCAGCGCTTCACGGGCGGCCTCCAGGCGCAGGCAGGCCGCCTCGAACTTCTCGCGCTCGAGCCGGATGCGTTCGCGGGTGTTGCGGGGGGCGAGGGGCGCCAGGGCGCGTCCGCGCTGGAGTTGCTTTCGGTGCCCGGCGCACCAACCGTTGCGCTCGGGCTCGCGCAGGCAGCCTTCGAACCGGCAGGTCATCAGCTCACGTCCTCCTCGCGGAGCCGCCAGCTCCGGATCGTCTTCGTGGGTTTCATCCAGCCGTGGACCAGGAGCCGGATGCCCGCCTCGCGCAGGAGCGGGACGAAGGCGTTCTCGGCGATCTTGTCGAGCCGCTTGGAGACGTTCGAGGCGTCGGTCGTCTGGACCAGGATGAGCTGGCCGCGGGTCGAGGGGGTCTTGCCGACGCCGATGATGTCCCAGGCGTTGTACAGGTCGCGCTTGAAGTGCAGTTTCCCGGCGCGGACGTTCTGCTCGACGACCCAGGGCTCGTAGCCGCGCTCGCGGAGGAGCTCGAGGGAGCGGGAGGTGGGGGAGCGGTCGGCCATCAGTCGATCTCCTCGAAGCGAGAGAAGCGGCGGTCGGCGTAGAGCTTCACGACGCCCTTCGGACCGAGGCGCTGCGCCGCGATGATAAAGCTGAAGGGACCGTGCTCGCGCTTCTCCGGGTTGAGCGCGAGGTCGAACGGGTGGTGGATGAAGCAGACGGCGTTCGCGTCCTGCTCGAGCGCGCCGGACTCGCGGAGGTCGTGCAGCTGCGGCGGCGGTGCAGGTTCGTCCTCGGGTGGCGGCTCGAGCTCGGGCGGCGGGGCTTCGACGCCCGGGAGCGCCATCGGGTCCTGCTTCGACTTCGCCTTCTTCCGGGTGGGCCTCCAGGGTCTCTCTCCGCGCTTCGCTGACTCCCGGTTGAGCTGGGCGAGGGCGAGGACGGGGACGCCGGTGCGCTGCGCGAAGGCCTTCAGCGCGCGGCTGATGGTGGCGACCACCTGCTCGCGGTTCGCGTTCTTGCCGAGGTCGAGCTGGACGAGCTGGATATAGTCGACGACGACGAGCGAGAGGCCGTGCTTGCGGTGGAGCTTCTCGGAGATGCGGAGGATCGCGCCGAGGCTGTGGTGGTAGTGGTTCGCGTGCAGGTAGCCGTGGGTGCCCTCGGGCACGCGACGAGCGACGGCGTGCTGGATCCCCTCCCAGTGGTCCGGCGTCCAGTTGTTCACGTCGTCGAAGAACTCGGTCGAGTCGATGCTGAGCTCGCGCGAGAGGTCGAGAGCGACGACTTCTGGAACGGACATCTCGAGCGAGTGGAAGGCGACGTGCTGGCGCTGGAGCGCGACGGTGTCGGCGAGTTGGCGGGCGAAGGTGGTCTTGCCGACCTTCGAGCGCGCGCCGACGATGACCAGGTTGCCGGGCCGGATCCGCAGGATGCGGTCGATGCGGTCGAAGCCGGTGGTGAGGCGCTTCGAGTTGCCCTGCTTGATGGCTTCGACGGCGTCGATGGTCTGGAGCGCGGCCTCCTCGTACGAGATGACCTCGGGCTGCTCGGGGTGGTCGATGTCGAGCAGCTGCGCGGTGACGCTGGCGACGATGTCCTCGGTCGACGCGCCGCCGTCCATGGCGTCGACGGCGCTGGCGAGCATCGCCTTGGTCTTCTGCCGGCGGTGGCGCTCGAGCAGGGCCTGCGCGTAGTCCCGGATCTTCGAGCCACGCGTGACCAGGTCGTCGGCCATGTGCTCGGCGGTGACGAGGACCGAGCGGGCGGCATCGGAGAGTCCGCCCTCCGCGATGAGGAGCCCATGGTCGACCGGACCGGCGGGTAGGCGCTTCGCGCGGGAGAGCTTCTCGATCCCGAGGAGCGCCGCGCGGAGCTGACTGTTCTGCACGAGCGACGAGCTGAAGCCGGCGGGGAGGTCGTAGAGCGCGTCGCCGCGGGCGAGGATGGCGCCAACGATACGGTGCTCGAGCTCGGCGACGGTGGTCTCGACGTTCGCGAGTCTCACGACTGGCCGCCCTTCTTCGCGAGCTCGGCCTTCTCCTCGGGCGTGAGCGGCGGCCGGTAGACCGGGCGCTTCAGGCCGGTGGCTTCTTCCCAGGTCTTCCCATCGGTGCGGTCGAGGAAGGCCTGCTGGTCGAGCCAGGCGGCGGGGTCGTTGAAGTCGGGATCGCCGAGCTTCGGGTTCTCGCCGGCGGCGCGGGAGGGGCGCGGGTCGGGCTGCTCGGCGAGGAAGTCGAGGAACCAGTCGAGCGTCTTCGGGACGGTTCCGCAGACGCGCGCGTGGTCGGCGCAGAGCTCGACGGCGGACTCCAAGCCGAGGCGGGTGACGTGGATCCGGAAGGCGGCTGCGCGCTCGGGACGGGCGACGCGGAGGGGGTTGTCGCCAAGGATGGCGAGTTCGTCGGCGAGGAGGCGTCGGAAGGGTCCGAGTGGGTCCTCCGGTTGCTTAAGAGCTGCTGCTGTTTGTGGCTGTGGCTGTGGCTGTGGCTCGCTTAGCGAGGCTTCGCGGGCGCTTGAGCCACGCTTAAGCGTTGCTTGAGTGTGGCTTCCTTCCGTATCGTGCCGATTTCTCGGTGCTTTCCCGCCTTTTGCCCCGGCTGCGGCCAACTTCTTGCGCACCTCTTGGGCTCGGTCACGCTCGGACTCCATCCGCCGCGAGACGAGTCGGTCCGCACCCTCCCCGGGGATGAAGCGGTCTCCGATGGCCGCCCAGACCCGCTGCATGTCCGCGCCGTCGAGGTGCAACATGCGGCGGGTCGCCTCGGTCGACGAGGGGATCGACCCCTCTCGCCAGCACATGAGCAGGAGGTGGAACCAGGCTCCTTTCTCCTCGCATGTCCAGCTTTGGAAGCGCTCGTCGGAGAGCGTCTCCTGGGCGTAGATCGGGAACCACGGGAGCTCGCCAGCCATCACCCCTCCTTCGTCGTGCCGGGTGCTTCGTTCCCCCACGCCGTCCAGCCCGGCCGAGCAGCTCGAGCGAAGAGCTCGAGGCGGGGACCGCGGCAGAGGCGCTCGAGGGCGCGGTGGAGGTCGGGCGGCTTCTCGGAGTGGGCGCCGCGCGGCAGCTCGGGTACCGGCATGGCGTCGGGGGGTAGGCGGAACGCCAGCAGTCCGCCCTGTGTCTCCCCGTCCGGCTCGAAGCCAGCGAGCAACCACGTCCTGCCGTACGTCGGAACGCCGCGCCGCATCACCGGACGGACGTGGCGTCGATCCAGAAAGGTAACCATTCCCAGCGGCGGGACGTCGGGCCACTTCCACCGGGTAGCCGCGACAGCTGCCCGGATCATGTCCGATGCAGACGGCCCGTCCACTCGCTCTCGGCGGAACGCGGAGCAGACCCACGCGCCGGGCCAGCGGTGTTTGACGTACTGCGCGAACGGCCACGAGGTCACCCAGAACGCGTCGGCGGGCATCGTCACCAGTACGATGCAGCGCAGGGCATCGGGCTTACGGGAGTGCCCGGAGTTCACGGCGTCGAACCTCGAGATCAGGTCGTGCCGCGCTGCAGGCGCCTGCCCTCGGACGGCGAAGAGGATGAGCTCGTGGACGTGGCGGAAGTAATGGCCGCCGCCGTAGCGGTGCGAGCCAGAGCGCGAGGTGCGCTTGCCCCATATCAGCCCTTGCACGAACCGGAACCCCCAGCGCTCGACGCAGTGCAGCGCGAGGTGGAGGTGCGCGTCGGTCGTCCAGCAGTAGAGGTGCGCGTCGCGCGCGGCGCGGTCGCCGACCGGGAGCGCGAGGAGACGGCGGCCGTTCTCGCGGTGGTGGTCCGCGACCGGCATGAGCGGGAGCTGCTCTGGGTTCGGTTTCGCCACGCCCCCTCCAAGGGGATCAACGCGATTTGACGGCGGTTGACGGTCTGGGTCCGGGCAGGGTCGAGCGCATGAATCGACTCGCGAAACGGCGCTCAGACCATCAGGTCGTTGGGAGAGACGCCCAGCGCGTCGGCGAAGCGGAGGATGAGCGCGGAGCTCGGGTTCTCCGGTCCGCGGCCCTTCTCGATCTTGCAGACGTCAGCGCGGTCGATCCCGACCTTCTCGGCGAGGTCGACCTGGCGGAGCTTCTTTGCCTTCCGCAGCCTCACGACCCGGCGACCGAACTCGGGCGGGGAGATCGGGGTGCGAAGGCGGGGGGCGGTGTCGGACTTGCTCATGTTGGTGCCTATACCACCGTCGAACGTTGGCGTCCACTCCAACCCGAGGCGCAGCCATGAACCTCGCGAAACGGCTAGGATTTGGTGTGCCTATGCCCACCCCCCAGGAGCGACACTCGGCCGCGGATGCGTACCCGACCTACACGGTCATCGCGGCGCGGATCCAGGAGCGGCTCGGGAGGGAGCGAGGGACGCAGGCCCGCCTCGCGGAGGCGCTCGACATGGACTCAGGCAGCTTCCGCCACCACATGAACCGGCGCGAGGGGATGGTGTTCGACGTGGAGCAGCTCGCCACGATCGCCCGCGTGCTAGAGGCGCCTCCCGGGTGGCCCTGGTTGTCGTGGGACGACGCGGAGAAGTTCGCCGCCTTCAAGAAGCTCGTGGCGGGCCCGCTCTTCAGGGTCCGCGGCCGTCGCGAGCGACTTCTCGGCGCCCCAATCCGCGGTTCGAAGCGCGCTCCTCCGCAGCATCAGCAGACTCAGGCATAACGTCACGCTCGCGGAAGCAGCCGCAGGCGGGGCGGAGCCCGAGACGGCTGCTCTCTACATCGTCGAGACGATCGATGATCTGAGCGCTGACCTGCGCGTTCCTCCGCGCAGCGCTCGCCAAACTCACCGCCCTGTAAGGCGCCCGCGATCCCCTTGCACCTCGCGGGGTTGCGCTTCTCCCTGTTGTTGGAGTTGACGCCAGCGTTCTTAGTTGGTACATACGCCAACGTCAGCACCACCACCGGAGGCAGCAATGGTGACGACGAACGAGACGAAGCAGACCGAGAGCCCCACCCACCACCGCATCCAGATCTTGGCGCAGGCCCGCGCCGCGCTCCCGCCGGAGATGCTCGGCCTCGCGCAGGGCAGGTGCGAGCCCAACTGCCCGGGCGCGGCGCTGGGTAACGGCCGCTTCACCGGGTGCTCCTGCGCTGAAGGGCTTCTCGCGAACGGCAACCCTACGCCTGCGGGCTTCGAGTGCGACTGCCCGAACCACCCCGCGCCGGAGGCCGCATGACCCGCACGATGACGGTCCTCTCGCAGGACCTCCGCCCCGGCGACGTCCTCATCTCCGCCGCGCTCGGCGGCGCCTGGAACGCGACGCTCACGCGCGTGAGCATCCACCCTCGGGGTGTCGAGGTCGGTTTCGGCACCGACAACATCCAACTCCACCTCAACGAGGTCTGCCAGGTGCGCCGCAGCGCGCCCGCTCTCCTCCCCAACCCCGCAGCCTGAAGGAGAACGCCATGTCCACGTCGCTCCCCATCCTCACTACGTCGCGCCAGAGCGCCGCCCGGCGCTGCCAGCGCGAGCACCACTACTCCTACGGGCTCGGCTACCGGCCGGCGGTCGACGCGGAGCCCCTCCGCTTCGGCGGCCTCATGCACCTCGGCCTCGACGCCTGGTGGAAGGCGGTCGGCGGGCAGCAGACCCTCGCCGGCGACACGACCCCGCTCGACTTCGCGATCGGCGCGATGCAGGGCGAGGCCGACCCGTTCGACCGGGTCCGCGCGGAGGCCCTGATGGTCGGCTACGACGCCCGGTGGACGGACGCCGCCGAGCTCTACGAGGTCCTCGCCGTCGAGGAGCGCTTCGAGGCTCCACTCGTCAACCCCGAGACCGGAGCCCCGAGCCGCACCTGGATCCTCGGGGGGAAGATCGACGCCATCGTCCGGGAGAAGTCCACCGGCCGCGTGCTCGTCGTCGAGCACAAGACCGCCTCGAGCGACATCACCCCGGGCTCCGACTACTGGAAGCGCCTCCGCATCGACGGCCAGATCTCGACCTACTTCGCTGGCGCCGCCGCGCTGGGCCACGACCCGCAGGCCTGCATCTACGACGTGATCGCCAAGCCGGCGCAGCGGCCGAGCCAGATCCCGGTGCTCGACGAGGACGGCGTGAAGATCGTGCTCGACGCCGCCGGCGCCCGGGTCCGGACGAAGGACGGCAAAAAGTGGCGCGAGAGCGCCTCCTCGGCCGAGGGCTACATCCTCCAGACGCGGCAGGAGACGCCGGAGGAGTACCGCGCGCGGCTGCTCGAGGCGATCGCCTCCGACCCCACCGGCTACAGCCAGCGCGGGGAAGTGGTCCGCCTCGAGGCGGAACTCGCCGAGGCCGCCTTCGACGCCTGGCAGGTGGCGAAGCAGCTGCGCGAGGCCGAGCTCGCCGGGCGCTTCCCCCGCAACCCGGACGCCTGCGTCCGGTACGGCTCCACCTGCCCGTTCTTCGACGTCTGCACGGGTACCGCCTCGCTCGAGGACCCCGAGCGGTTCCGCCGTTCCGAAGTCGTCAACCCCGAGCTCGCCGACCAGGCGAGCGCCGCCTGAAGGAGACCCCATGGCCGCCCCCACCGCAGCGAAACCCCTACCCGCTCCGTCCCCCACGCCGAAACTCACCCTCGCCCGCGTCTCGCGGGGGCGCGTCGAGCACGCCGCCTGGTTGCACGTCTACGGCCCAGAGGGCGTCGGCAAGTCCTCGCTCGGCGCCGCCGCGCCCGAGCCCATCTTCATCGACGTCGAGCAGGGCACGATGAACCTGGAGACGACCCGCTTCCAGTTCGACGACGCCGGCCGGACGATGCCGACGAACTTCGACGAGCTGCTTGAGTCGGTCCGCGTCATCGAGCGGGAGACCCATCCGTACAAGACTCTGGTCCTCGACACGCTCGACGCCGTCGAGGCGCTCATCTGGCAGCACATCTGCGCCCGCGACGGGAGGGAGAACATCTCCTCCTACGGCTTCGGCAAGGGCGAGAACATCGTCGCGCTCGACGAGTGGCGGAAGCTCATCGCCGCGCTCGAGCGCGTCCGGGCGAAGGGGATCAACGTCCTCACGCTCAGCCACTCGGTGGTGAAGCGGTTCGACGACCCGGAGAGCGAGGGCTGGGACCGCTACATCCTGAAGCTCCACGAGAAGGCGGGCGGGCTGGTGAAGGAGCGCGCCGACGCGGTGCTATTCGCGAAGTTCGAGACGGTGCTGAAGCAGAAGTCGAAGGGCGACCAGAAGAAGCTCCGCGCGATCACCACCGACGCGCGCTTCCTCTACACGAAGAAGACGGGCGCCTTCGACGCGAAGAACCGCTACGACCTGCCGGAGGAACTCCCGCTCGACTGGAACGAGCTCTGGACCGCCATCCAGTCGCACCGCCCCGCGGACCCGAAGGACCTGGTCGACGCGATCAAGGCGAAGGCCGAGAAGCTCCCGGCCGATCTGAAGGCGAAGACGCTCGGCTTCCTCACGGCCGCCGGCGACGACGCCGTGAAGCTCTCGAAGCTCAACGTGTGGGTCAACACCAAGCGGGCCGAGCTCGGCCTCGAGGAGGAGTAGGTCATGCTGAACGAAGGCAACTACAGGGGTCGTCCGGTCCGCGCCGCGCTGGGGCTCACGAGCACCGGCAAGGAGCAGATCGGCGTCCAGTTCGAGTTCGTCGAGCCGGCCGGAACGCGGCTCACCTGGTACGGCTACTTCACGGACGCGGCGACGGAGCGGACGGTCGAGTCGCTGCGGCACTGTGGCTGGCGCGGGGACGACCTCTCGGTCTTCGCGGAGGGGCAGCCGCTGCCCGAGGGGTTCGACCAGGAGGTCGAGCTCGTCGTGAAGCACGAGGAGTACCAGGGCAAGACGAGCGCCCGGATCGCGTTCATCAACGGCGGCGGCGGGCTGGCGATGAAGGAGGCGCTCACGCAGGACCAGGCGTCCGCGTTCGCGAAGCGGATGAAGAGCCGGATCGGCGCCTTCGACCGGGCGGCGGGGCGCGCGCCGGCGCCGACCGCCACGCAGCAGCAGCTCCCGAGGCCGGCCGCCCCGCGGCCCGCTCCCGCGCCGCGCCTGGCGGCCGCGCCCTCGCCGGCGGACCAGCCGCCGCAGGAGCTGCTCGACGAGCAGGCCGGCCAGCAGGACGACGTCCCATTCTAGGAGGCGCTCATGGCCGCGGCGCACTTCCAGTTTCTCTACGAGGTCCAGGGCGAGCAGGTCTCCGTGCGGGCCTACGTCGGCCCGGAGGGTGGTCCGAACACGCAGGCCGGGACGATGCTGATGGCGAAGCGCGACTGGTGGGAGCTGGCCGAGATCTTGATGTCGGCGTGGCCGAAGCGCGTGGACTTCGTCCGGCTCGAGCCGGCGAAGGCGGAGGTGGCGAATGGCTGACCAGGAGACGCTGGTCGACGAGCTGCACGGGATCGTGCACGACCTGGTCGACGCCGCGGTCGACTCCGGCGACGCCTGCGACGACCCGACGCTGAGCTGCCCGTGCATGGTCTGCCGGGCGATCCGGATTCTCGCCCGGGACGAGGGGGCCGGCCGGTGCGTGATCTGCGGCTGCAACGAGGACCACGCCTGCGAGCCCGAGGGCCGCGGGTGGGCGGACGAGACGCGGCGCATCTGCGACCGCCATCCGCCCGAGGACGTCGCCACGGCGAAGCTCGTGCTCGCGAAGGAGGCCCGCCGTGGCTGAGTGCCCCCTCTGCGGCCTCCAACTGACCGCCCCCACCTGCCGACCCGGGCCCGGGTGGGGCGAGGTCCACCACGCCTGCTTCGTCCAGGTCGACTCCGCCTCGGAGGCCCTCGAGCTCGCCTACGGCCCCGTCCTGGTCCCCGAGCTCTCCGAGCTCCGCGAGCCCCTCCGCCCGGTCCTCCGGCGCGCCTCCCCCGCCACCATCGCCCGAGCCGTGCTCCGCCTTCGGGCCCGCGGCATCGTCACCACCACCAGCACCGGGAGCCTGACGTGAGCCGATTCGCACAGAACACAAGCGTCCCGGTCGAGCGCTCGCGTTCCGAGATCGAGCGGACGCTGGTGAAGTACGGCGCCAGCGGCTTCGGCTACGCCTGGGATCGCGACGGCGACGGCCAGGAGCGGGCGATCCTCACCTTCCTCCTCCGCGACCGCCGCGTGCAGTTGGACGTGCCCATGCCGTCCGAGCCGAAGGAGCAGCGCCAGCGGTGGCGCGCAATGCTGCTGGTCATCAAGGCGAAGCTCGAAGCCGTCGAGAGCGGGATCGGATCACTCGAGTCCGAGTTCCTCGCGAACATCGTCATGCGCGACGGCCGGACGATCGGCCAGGAGATCCTGCCCCGGCTCTCCGAGGCGATCTCATGGGCGCGGCTGCTTCCGCCGGCGGGAGGCGCGACGTGAGCACCCCCCTTCCCCCGATGGTGACGTGCTGCAGCTGCCGCGCCCGCAAGCGCAGCGTGGAGCTCTGGTACCTGCCCCGCTCCGGCCCGCCCGTGCTGCACGCCGGCCTCCCCGCCGGCTGGGCGTTCGTCCGGGGCGTGCCCAACTGCCCGACGTGCGTGAAGCGAGACGCGCAGCGCCTGGTCCCCGGGAGAACCGCATGAGCGACAAGACCGGCATCGCCTGGACCGACGCCACCTGGAACCCCGTCACCGGCTGCGCGAAGGTCTCGGTCGGCTGCACCCACTGCTACGCCGAGAGGGAGTGGCCCCGCCTCTCCGCCCCCGGCCGGAGCGGGTCGAGCGTCTACCAGGGGCGCAAGTTCACCGACGTCCGCTGCCACGAGGAGCGGCTCGACCAGCCCCTCCGCTGGAAGCGGCCGCGGCGGATCTTCGTCAACTCGATGTCCGACCTCTTCCACGAGGACGTGCCGGACGATTTCCTCGACCGCGTCTTCAAGGTCATGCAGACCGCCCGCCAGCACACCTACCAGGTGCTCACGAAGCGGCCGGAGCGGATGCAGCGCTTCCTCTCTGAGCGGGTCTCGGTGCCAGCCTTCACTGGTCCGTTCCCGGCCATGGCGCGGCACATCTGGCTCGGCGTCTCCGTCGAGAACCAGGCGGCCGCCGACGAGCGGATCCCCCCCCTCCTCGCCACCCCCGCGGCCGTGCGGCTCGTCAGCGCGGAGCCGCTCCTCGCTCCGGTGGACCTATCGCCCTGGCTTGTCGCCGACATGGGCGACCGAGGGCGCCCACGGCTGAACCTGCTGCACTGGGTGATCGTCGGCGGGGAGAGCGGCCCGAAGGCGAGGCCGTGCGAGGTCGCGTGGGTCCGGTCGATCGTCGAGCAGTGCCAGACGGCCGGCACCGCGTGCTTCGTGAAGCAGCTCGGGGCTCAGCCGCGCGGGGACTGCACCTTCCGCTGGGCCCACGACCGGGACCACCACCCGGCCCCGGAGTGGCTCGACGAGGACGGCGTCCTGCCGTCCGCGTCCGGCAAGCCGCCGCACGACCTCTGCCACGCCTTCGACGCTTCGTGGACCCCCTGCAAGCCGAAGCTCCGCGACCGCTCCGGCTCCGATCCCTCCGAATGGCCCGATGACCTCCGGGTCCGCCAGATGCCGGAGGTCCCGTGCCCGTTCTGACCGAGAAGAAGAGCCGCCTGAAGCTCGGCGAGCCGCTCACCGAGGCGCAGGTGATGGCGCTCCTCCGCGATCGGTTCGCCGCGCCGGAGTACGCCTTCCTCCCCCACGTGCGGAACGGGACCGGCTACGTCCGGCGCACCACCCGCACCGCCGACGCGCTGGCGATGAGCCTCTGGCCATCACGCGGGCTGGAACTCCACGGCATCGAGATCAAGAGCGACAGGAAGGACTGGCTGAGCGAGAAAGCCGACCCCGAGAAGGCCGAGGAGATCGCCCGCTTCTGCGACCGCTGGTGGCTGGTGGTCGGTCATGAAGACATCGTTCAGCCCGGCGAGCTCCCGCCGACGTGGGGGCTCCTGGTCCCCGGCAAGAAGAAGCTGGTCATGAAGGTGGAGGCCCCGAAGCTCGAGGCGAAGCCGCTCGACCGCGTCCAGCTCGCGGCGATCTTGCGGAAGGCGTCGGAGGCCATCGTCCCGAAGGTCAACCTCACGGAGGAGATGGAGCTCCGCGTGAGGCAGGCCGAGGAGTCAGTCGAGGCCGAGATCGCCGACCGGGTGAATGGCGCCACCCGAATCCTCGAGCACGAGCTGGCGCGGGAGCGGCAGATCATCGAGACCTTCGAGAAGGCCGCCGGCGTCGCCCTCTCGCGCTGGGAGGCAGGCAACATCGGCGCCGCGGTGAGGTTCGTCCTCGCCGGCGGGATGAAGGGGGTCCGCGGGGAGATGGAGGGCTGGCGCGGCAGGGCCCATGAGATCGCGAAGACGCTCGATGAGCAACTCGCCGACGTGGACCCCCTGAAGACCGGGACGGAGGGGTGATGGCTGATCCCCTCTTCGCCCTCAGCATCCAGCAACCGTGGATCTGGGCCATCCTCCGCGCCGGCAAGCGGGTGGAGAACCGCACCTGGGCGCCCCCCGCCCGGATCCGTGGCCAGCGGATCGCCCTCCATGCCTCCAAGGGTCTCGACGCCTCCGGCTTCGCCGCGCTGAGCGAGATCATCGGCGGCGGTGTCCCCTCGGCCTCCCACCTGCTCACCGGCGGGATCGTCGCCACCGCGCGGCTGGTCGGCGCCGTGCGGATCGCCCCCATCGAGGACCCCGACGGGCCCCGCAACGTCGCCGTCGAGCTCGTCGGCCACCTGGACGAGTTCCACCCCGGGATGGTCTGCGGCTCCCCGTGGTCGTTCGGGCCCTGGTGCTGGGTCCTCGAGGACGTCCTACCGCTCCCCTCGGCGATCCCAGGCGGCGGGAAGCTCGGCGTCTGGCCCGTCGAGGAGCCCTTCCTCGAGGCGGTCCGGGAGCAGGAGGCGCTCGCCCGCGGCGCGCCCGCCGAGCCCCACGTCCAAGTCGCCTGCCAGGTGCTCGTGGACCTGCCGAGCTCGATCCGCATCCTCCTCCCCTCCCCCGCCGGACGCCTCGTCGTGGTCCCGAAGAGCCAGATCCTCGGCGAGGCCCCCGGCTCCATCACCGTCACCCGCTGGTTCGCGCAGCGGGAGCAGCTCACCCCCAGCCCCTGAGACCACCATGGCCAAGAAGATCTCCCCAGCCCTCCACGCCCAGCTCACCGAGAAGCTCGAGCAGCTGCTCGACCAGCAGGACGACGTCGCCTCGAAGAAGAAGACCATCGTCGACGCCATCAAGGGCCAGCAGAAGAAGATCGCCCTCGGCGTCTCCCAGACTCGCCGCCGGCTGAAGGGGATCGACCTCGAGCAGACCGACATCCCGGGGACCGAGATCGCCGAGCTCGGGGTCGACCCGGTCGTAGAGGAGATTCTCAGGCAGGCCGGAGCCCTGAAGGTCGTGAAGGACGAGGAGGGAAGCAGCCCCCTGAAGTGGGCGGAGAACGACGACGAACACACGGCCGAGCCGGAGGACGGAGTCGTCTACCACGTGGCGCGGTTCACCCCAGGCGACGACTGGTGGAGCGCCAAGATGAGCAGCGACCACGGAACCACGTGGAAGAAGATCGCATTCGGTAGCCCGCAGCTCTCGGCCGTGAAGGACAACTGCGCCCGCCACTACCTCGAGCGCGGCGCCGACGCGATCCTCAAGAGCTCCGGCGCCGGCGACCTCACCAAGAAGGGGCTGAAGGGCGACCCGACGGCGAGGAAGAAGGGCGGCCCGCGACGCGGCGT
>Ga0210377_10000463_pt1 | contig 39082 bp, 58 predicted proteins | sample PLM4_65_b1redo_FD_155480 | JGI IMG/M metagenome (GOLD analysis project Ga0210377, IMG submission 155480) | Groundwater sediment microbial communities from an aquifer in East River, Colorado, USA - PLM4_65_b1 redo | ecosystem: Environmental > Terrestrial > Soil > Riparian zone | place: USA: East... | reverse complement strand
GCGGTACCCGGATTCCACATGTACCCGCTCGGCGGGCCAGTACGCTCCGACCGTGTGCCGATAAAAGCGGCCAATGACCGCGTCGATGTCCGGCGTCGACCGGAAGATGCCGTAGCTCCAGACCGCGAGGGCGCCACCCGGAGCCGTCACCCGGTCGAGCTCGCGGTAGAACCGGTCGCGGTCGATCCAGTGGAGGGCCTGTGCCACCGTCACCAGGTCCACGCGCCCAGGGGCAAGTGCGCAGGATTCCCCCAGCGCGGTGAAGTAGCGGATGCCGCGGCTCCGATCCGCGGCCCGGATTTGGGCCCGGCTCGCGTCGGAGGCCACTACCATCGTGAGATACGGCGTCAGCAGTGTGGCGGCCTGACCGGTGCCGGTGCCGCAGTCCCAGGCAACCGACCGCCGCACGGGAAGGGTGGCCAGCCACTCGAACAGCGCCGGCGGATAGGTCGGCCGGAACTTCGCATACGCCGACGAGTCCCGGGAGAAATGATCGGCAAATCCCCTCCTCCCGCGCCGGAATGTGTCGCCGTCGCTCACGGTACCCGGATCAGCTGGTGATACACTCTCACGCTCGGCACATCCGGTCGATTGCGATCCTTGTGATACACCGAGAGATCGTAATCGCCGGACGTGAGGTCCTTGATCCGCGCGCGGTAGTAATTCTGGGTGGGGAATGGGAATGCGGGGTCGGTCCCGTGGGCCTCGACGTCGATCCGGAGTGCGCGAAGCCCGGGCAGGGAGAGGGCGCCGGACAGGTCATAGCCGGTCGTCGGCGTCTGAAACACCCCCGTGACCAGAATTTCGCCCTGCTCCGGCTTCGCCGTCGTCGGGAGGGTCGGAATTCCGAATACGACTCCGGCCTCGAACTCCATCGACGGCTCGCTCGGCTCCGTTGGCGAGCCGCAGGCAAGGGCCGCGCCGAGCAGGGCAGCGAACACTATCCGCATGGTTTCAAGATAGCCCCGTACGAGCGGGTCCTCGATGTTCTCCGCTGCGGCACACCCGGATCTAACCGGCTGCCCGTCGCTGCCTGCTCTCGTGCTTGGGTTTCGCGGCGGGCGGCGCGGTGACCGGCGTCGCCGGCGCCCGCGCGGGGAGATGCCCGAACAGATCCTCCCGCACCGCCGGGTTGCGCAACTTCCACATCACCCCGTCGGTGAAGTAGTGATGGATGTTCAGAAAGGCGAGCACCGAGAGCGCGGTGACCTCGCCGGGGCGGCGGCCCAGCCAGTTCGTCACCACGTCCATGGCGCGCGCCGGGATCCAGACCGCCATCGCCACCGACACCGCGAGCAGCACGATGAGATAGACCGCCATGTGGGTCACTACGCGTGACGGCGCCGTTGTGTTCCGTCTGGTGCGATTGATCTCCACCCGTACCGGGAAGGCGAGGTACTGCAGCGCGTGGGCGATCTGGACCCAGAAGATGGCCCGTGGGTCGCGCGCCATCGCCGCGTACCAGACGAAAATCGCTCCCCAGGCGATGAGCGCCTTGACCGGGGGAAAACGCCCGGTCCGGACCTTCATCAGCGCGAGCCCCGCGAGGCCACCGGCGAGCGCCACCGCGCTCAGCAGCGTCATCATCAGGTAGAGCGATTCGAGCAGCGGGCCGAACCGGGTCGTGCCGAAGCCCCAGCGGAAGAACCAGGCGACATGCCACGCAAGCAGGAGGTAGAGTCCGCCGCGGATCAGCCGGCGCTCGAGCGGCTGAAAGGACCGGCCGTCGAGATAGACGTATGTGGCCATCATCCCCCATGCCTGGCCGGTGTAGTGCCAGGCGAGATAGCCGCCCTGCAGCGTCATGAGGATCGAAACGTAGAGATCGGTCTCCTGGCTCCGCCACACCGCGAACGCGATGTAGCCGATGAGGATCAGCGGCACGTAGATCGCCGCCCAGCGGTGCGCGTTGATCGTGTCCCGGCCGCGGTAGATGAGCCGGTACGATGCCATGAAGTGCGGCATGTTCACCAGCGCCGCGATCCACGCCTGCATCCCCAGGCTGACGATCACCAGATCGCTTCGCCCGCTCAGGAGGAGCGGCAAGAGCAGCAGCAGCGACAGCCCCCCGACCGAGAGCGCGTCGACGAGAGGAGAGATGATGGCGGGACGGGTGACGGCGGCGGGCTCGGTCAACGCGAGGCCCACAAGCGTTTCAGGAGCTGGATCTGTCCGGCGTGGTAGGTGTCGTGCAGGATGATGCCGATGACGAGATCACCCCAGCTCCACCGCTTCCGGCCCCCCGCGGATTTCCCGAGGAGTGCCACTGGAAAATCCTCCACCGTTTCGAGAAGCAGCTGGTGTTCAACGCCGAGCAGCTCGCGGTCCCGGGCCCAGGCGCGCGCATCGGCCGGTACCGGCATCGCGGGCCAGTTGGCGGGGCTGCGAGGGAAGCGGGGGATCCCGGCGCCAAGCAGCCGGCGCCGGATCGCATACTTCCAGTAGGCGGTGTGGAGCGCGAGCTCCCAGATCGTGTGGCGCCCCGGCGCGGGACGCCAGCGCGCCGCCGCCGGCGTGACACCGCGCAAGGCGCCCACCGGTGTCGGTCCGCCGTGCCACGCCTGCCCGCGGTGCGGCTGGAGGGTTCGGGCGAGGAGCTGGATGGTGGTGTGCATGCGGGGCTCCGAGTGAGGGCGCAAAGGCGCAAAGCAAAGATACCTTGCGCCTTTCCGCCTTACCGCCCTCCCGCCCTAGATCTCCGCCAGCAACCCCTCGATATCCAGCGGCTCCTCCAGCCGGTACTCCAACTCCCCGTCCGCCGTGTAGGGCCACTCGTCGGTAGGGCGGTCCCAGGTGAGCTCGAGGCCGGTTCCATCGGGATCCGCGAGATAGACCGAGACGCTCACCCCGTGATCCGAGGCACCACTCAACACGACGCCCGCCGCCAGCACCCGCCGTACCGCCACCGCCAGATCGCTCCGCGTCGGGTAACGGATGGCGAGATGATGCAGACCGGTGTGGTGCGCCGGAGGAGGCGAGGCACCCCGGCTCTCCCAGGTGTTGAGCCCGAGATGATGGTGATAGCCGCCGGCGGCGAGAAACGCGGCGCTGTCCTGATACCGCGCGACCAGGGTGAACCCAAGTACGCCGCAATAAAACTCGAGGGCGCGAGGGAGATCGCTCACCTTGAGGTGCGCGTGCCCGAGGTCGGCCGCGGTAGGGATGTGATAGCCGAGCTCGGTGGCGACCGGGGCCGTCATGAGGCCTCCCGTGCGGGACCTCCATGATCTACCGCCCGAAAGTCATCCCGGCAAGCCACCGGAAAAAGCTCGTTACACCCCGAATTGGGTGAAGTGGTGATTGACGTGCCGGTACCCGAGCACGCCCCAGTCGCGGCGGCTCATCGCGCCGAATACGGGGTGGGGTGGCCAGGATGTTTGCTCCGAGCGTTTCGCGAGGCGATCGAGAATCTGAGGGAAGGCCTGGACTTCGACCCGGAATACGGCGGCGTCACACCGCGCCAGGAGGGTCGGCGCCGTCGGGACTCCTTTGGGGAACGGCAGCGCGTAAATGATGAGTTGCTTGAGGGGAAAATACCGTATCGGCATCTGCTTCGTCGCCGGCGTCACTTCACCGAGCGGCATCCGCAGGGCGTCGTTGACGTGCGCCAGCATGGCGGGACAGGTGAATTTGCCCCAGCGCGCGGGAGCTTCCGCGGTGAGCCGCTCGAGACGGGTGAGCAGTTCGTGCCGCCTGTCTTCCTGCCAGATCGACGCCATGCGGCCCCCGCAGGTTTCTCGTTGCGCCGTTGCGCCCTACCGCCTTCTCACCACCGTCGCTCCATCCCCGGCTCGGCAAGGAGCGATCGCTTCATCCGGGCGCCGTCCAGACGGGGATGAGCGAAAGCGTGCGCCCCGCGATCCCCGCGGGCAGCTCCACCGCGGTCCGGCTGTGCAGGCAGAATTCCGGAGTGGGGCCGAGAACCAGCTGGCGCATCCAAAGCGTCGCCGGGGCCGTCGCGATGATGGGTGCCAGCGCATCGAACAGGGCGGAATACGAGAGCCCGACGGGTTTTCTGAACCAGGTGGCGAGCGGTGGACTGCTCATGGGAGAGCCGCCGCGGAGCCCGTAGAGTCCGGCCGTGCCGCCGGCCGCGAGTTGCGCCACCGCGTCGTGAGGAGCCCGCCGCGCCGCGGTCACCGCCGCTTCATTGAGCGCTTCCAGCGAACCCATGCCGCGGATCACGTACCAATCTTCGTACGCCAGGTCGCCAGCCGCGGCCCAGGGCGCTCCCTCGATCCGGACTGTGGAGCCGCGCAAAAAACCTTCCGGGGGATTCGCCGCGAGCGCAGCCTGGAAGTCGCCCTGCCTGGCCTCGTAGGTCTCGATGGAGACGTCGGGCCGCTTCCAGTGCCAGAACGCATAGGCGAGCACGGCGTCTAGAACTCCCTTTTCTTCATCTCCTTGAAGAACCGCTTCGTCTCGTGGTCCTGCTCCTGGGCCTTGGCCTTGAGCGTATCGTCGTACTGCGCCGACCGGTCTACTTTCGGATTCGCCACCTTCGCTGTGTTTTTCTTGACCAGGGCGGCGATCCGCTGGTCTTCACGCTTCGACATTCAGCCTCCTCGTCAGGCGGTTTGAGCCTTCAGCCTTGCGCCTTCAGCCCTCAGCGGCTGACGGCTGACGGCTGATGGCTGATGGCCCTTACCCAAACACGTGCCGGTCCAGCCACTTGATCAGCCCTTCGTCCACCGCCTCCGGCGTCTGATCGAGAAGCTGAGGCATTACCGAGATACGCTTCCCGCTCTGCATCAGGTACCAGCCCGGCGGCGACGCCGGGAGCGCCTTCGAGGGATTGGCGAGCACTCCCTCGTAGGACACGAAGTGAAATTCCCGTCCCCGGTGGACCAGCCGTTTCTGTTCGATTTTGTAAGAGCTCATCCCGGGCTTCCATGTAGGGGTCGCCAAACCCCTGAAATCTAATCGGGCCGTCCTCCTCTGGCCCGCCGCTCCGCCTTGACCTTGGCTCGCGTCCGATCCTCGGCCTTCTTCGCCCGGATCGCGGCAATCCGCTCGGCCAGCGGGATTTCCAGCCGCGCCTCGGCGCGGGCGGAGTAGTTGAAGTCGGGCAACATCACACGCGGCAGACGTTTGCCCACGGCTCGCTCGATCTGGCGCAGCTCCCCCTCCTCCTCCGGAGCCACAAACGTGAACGCATCGCCGGTCGCCTCGGCTCGCGCGGTGCGTCCCACGCGGTGGATGTAGTCATCGGCAGCCATGGGCACATCGAAATTCACCACGTGGCCAAGCGCCTCGATGTCGATGCCCCGCGCGGCGATGTCGGTCGCCACCAGCACCCGGTATTTTCCCCCCTTGAATCCGGCCAGCGCCTCGGTCCGCTGAGCCTGGCTGCGGTTACCGTGGATGCGCTCCGCCTTGATCCCCTGTTTGACCAGATGGGCCTGTAGCCGGTTGGCGCGGTGCTTGGTTCGGGTGAAGACGAGCGCCTCCCGCAGCTCCCCGCGCTTGAGCAGCTCGACCAGCAGCGCCGACTTGAGCTCCTGCGGCACCGGATACACTGCCTGGGTGATGCCGATCGCGGGAGCCGATTTTCTCTCCATGTTGATCGTGATCGGCTGCTTCAGCATTTCGTTCGTCAGCGTGAGGATCGGTGGAGGCATCGTGGCGCTGAAGAAAAGCGTCTGCCGTTTGGCCGGTATGTGCCGGAGCACCCGCCGGATATCCGGAAGAAAGCCCATGTCGAGCATCCGGTCGGCTTCATCGAGCACGAGATATTCCAGTCCGCCTAGCTTTGCATAGGCCTGCCGGAAGTGGTCCAGCAGCCTTCCGGGTGTCGCGATGATCACGTCGACGCCGCTCCGGAAGGCGTGCTCCTGTGGACCCATGCCGACCCCGCCGAAAACCGAGGCGGCACTGATCGGGGTGTGGACCGCGAGGTCGTTCAGATCCTCCAGGATCTGCGCGGCCAGCTCGCGGGTCGGTGTGAGCACCAGCGCCCGGGTGGTGCCGCGCGGCCGGTCGATCAGCTTATGCAGGATGGGCAGCAGAAACGCCGCCGTCTTCCCGCTGCCGGTCATGGCGCATGCCAGCACGTCGCGGCCGGCCAGCGCCGGCGGGATCGCGTCGGCCTGAATCGGAGTCGGACGGGTGAAGCCCAGCTCCTTGATGCCCTTTTGCAGACTGGGATGAAGTTTCAGCGTACTGAATGGCACGGCTCTTAGACCGATCCTCCGAGGTGCATCCGCCGCGACACAGCATCGAAACCCGCCGCTTCGTCGGGGCGGGGTGCGAGTAGGGAAACGAGGATACCCGCGGCAAAAGAGAGTGGCATGGTGACCAGCGCCGGATTCCGGAGCGGGAACCATGCGTCCGAATGCTTCAGAACGTCGATTTGCAGCGTCGGCGAAAGATAGATGAGGGCGAGCGTGCTCGCCGTGCCGAGCAGCATGCTCGTCACCGCGCCCGCGGTCGTGTAGCGCCGCCAGAAAATGGAGAGGACCAGCGCGGGAAAGTTGGCGCTCGCCGCGATGGCAAAGGCCAGTCCGACCATGAAGGCCACATTCTGGCCCTTGAAGGTGATGCCGAGCACCACGCCCAGGATACCGAGTCCCACGGTGGCCACCCGCGCCACCCGGAGCTGCTCCGCCGCATCCGCTTTCTCGCGCCGGACTACCCCGACCCACAGGTCGTGCGAGAGCGCCGCCGCTCCCGACAGGGTCAACCCCGCCACGACCGCGAGAATTGTCGCGAAGGCCACGGCGGCGATGAAGCCGAGAAACGGCGTCCCGCCCAGGAATTCGGCGAGCAGCGGCGCGGCCATATTGCCTCCCGGCTCGACGCCGCGGATGGCGTCGGGACCCACCAGCACCATCGCCCCGAAACCGAGGATGAACGTCATCAGGTAAAACGAGCCGATCAGCCCGGTGGCATAGAACACCGATGTGCGCGCCGCCTTCGCGTCGGGGACGGTATAGAAGCGCATGAGGATGTGGGGCAGGCCGGCGGTGCCGAACATGAGCGCCATGCCGAGCGATACCGCATCGAGCGGTTTGGACACCAGCCGTCCCGGCGACAGGACGCCGTCGCCGTACTTCTCCGCCGCCGCGGAGAACAGCGCCGTGGGGCTCCAGCCGAAGCGGGAAAGCACCAGCAGGGCGAGCAGCGCCGCGCCGCCGAGCAGCAGGATCGCCTTGACGATCTGCACCCAGGTGGTGGCGAGCATCCCGCCGAACAGCACATACGCGATCATCGCGACGCCGACGAGGACGATGGCGGTCTCGTACGAAATGCCGAACATCAGCCGGATGAGTCCGCCGGCTCCCACCATCTGGGCGATGAGATAGAAGGAGACCGTGGCGAGCGTACCGATCGCCGCCGCGATGCGCACCGGTGTGTGCCGCAAGCGGACCGCCACCACGTCGGCAAAGGTGTACTTGCCCAGATTGCGCAGCGGCTCGGCAATGAGGAAGAGGACGACCGGCCAGCCGACCAGCCACCCGGTCGAGTAGATCAGGCCATCGAATCCGGTCGTCGACACGAGCCCGGCGATTCCGAGGAACGACGCGGCGCTCATGTAGTCACCCGCGAGCGCGACGCCATTCTGGCCCGGGCTGATCGACCGCCCCGCCGCGTAGAAATGCTCGGTGGTGCGGGTCCTGCGGGCCGCCCAGAACGTGATGCCCAGTGTGGTGGCGATGAACAGGAAAAAGAAGCCCATGGCCACGGTGTTGGGCTCGCCGATCCGCGAGGTAGCCTGGACCGCCGCGGGGAGACTACTCACGCAGCTGCCTGAGCTCCGCGTCGTAACGGGTATTGGCCCAGCGAACGTAGACCCAGGTCAGAATCCACGAGGTGACGATCACCAGCGCCCCGAGGAGAATGCCGAGAGAAAGCCCGGGGACGATCCGGCGCGCCAGGACCGGCCTGGCGTAGGCGATGAGCAGGATGAAACCGAAGTACACGGTGATCATCGCGCCGGTGAGAACGATGGCGACCCGCCACCGTGTGGCGGCGACGGCGGAGAGCCGGGCTTCGAACGACTGGGTCACGATTCCTCGAGCGTGACGTCGGCGGCGCCGGTAGCGTCGTAGTGAACGTGCACCTGCCACGGCCGGCAGCAGACCGGGCAGTCCTCCACGTACTCCTGGGCCGCGCCACTCCCCGCGTCGAGCTCGAGGATGGCCGCCTCCCCGCAATACGGGCAGACTACTTCGGCTTCGGTTTGGAGGAGGGCTTCTTCGTCGAGATCAGGATCGGGCGAGTCCTCGTCGTCATCGCGCATCGGGGATGATAACTCCCTCGCGAACGATAGCCACCGGTGTTTCGAGATCCAGCGCGCCGCCGGTCAGCACCCGGGCGTACCAGCCCCTCCGCCCGACCAGCGCCCGGACAAACGCGGGACCGCGCTCCTGGCCGATATAGGGCAGCGAATGCACTTCTGTGCACGGATCGCACGCCTTGCTGATCTCGATCTCGACCCCGCCAAGCCGCATTCGCACACCGGGAGCGAGACTCGACTCGGGGATCCCGCCCAGGGTGAGATTCTCACCGAGATCGCCCGGCGCCACCGGCCATCCTTCCCCGCGCAGCGTGTCGAGCAGATCCTGGGTCATCAGCAGCAGCGCCTGGTCGCGATCCCCGGGAAGCTCCTCGCTACGATACCGATTGTAGTCGCCTTCAGCGCCCGCGGGGGTCACCATGAGCTCGGGCACCGCCTGCTTGGGAAGACCAAACTCTCCCGGTGTCTCGGGCTTGATGCTGAGTCGCAGAAGGCGTCCGGTCATGCCGAAGCCTCGCTGACGGCCGACATCTCCCGCACCTTGCGTTGAATCCGCTCGATCTCGGCGAGTACATCTTCGGGTCGGGTCTCCTGCTCCAGCTCCGCGAGCTCATGATCCGGGTCGGCCTCGATCCCGAGCTTCTGGTGAATCGCATCCAGCATGGTGAGCGCCCTGGTGAGCTCGTGCTCGGTCAGCAGGCCGATATGCAGGTCCAGGTCGGCGCGTCGCTCGCTTTCGGCGGCGATCCGGTTCTGGCTGATGAGAACGAAGGCCGAGAGGAAGATCGCCTCGAGCGAGACGAGCATCGTCAGCAGGCCGTACGGAAACGGATCGAACGGCGTGAGCCCGATTCGCCCGGTGTTGAGGGCGATCCACGCGCCGAACCATGCGACGTGGAAATAGATGAATGCCATCCGCCCGGAGAACCGGGTGATCCCGTCTGCGATCCGGTCCTGCGATCCGCGATCGTCCGAAATCTGCTGCCTGAGGGCGGTGAGCGTCTGGATGTTCCGGTCGATCACCCGCGCCAGCGCGGCTTCGCCCCGGCGCGGAGGGTCAACCCGCCGAGCGCGCATCAGTATGATCTTTCGATCTGCATGACCGTCGACCCCGTACGCCTGTCTCCTGGATTTCGAGGGCACTGGCCGGAGGAGACGAGCTCGTCGCTCGCCACCCGCCGCCAGTTTCTGGGAATCGATTGTCCCGCGCATACGATGAGCAGGGTCCCCTGGGGAAGTGGCGCGAGGCGCTGCAGCACCACCGCCGAGTAGACGCCGTCCGACGCGGACCCGCAGGTGCTGCCTCCTTCCACATAGTCCACCGACACCCATCCGCGTGGATAGGGCGTCCCGCGGCAGACTGTCTGGCGGCTCGACCCGGTCGAACCGGAAAAATCGCCGCCATCGCCGACCGTTCCCGGAATCGGTCGGCCGGTCTCGGGACCGGGAATCGGCTCCCCCAGCGGTCCGGACCGTACCGCGAACCCCGAGCATCCCGCGAGACACGCGACACCAAACAGCACAGTCCTCGACCCCATACGATCCTCCCCGCCGACGGTTGCCTCTTCGCGCTTCGCTCCTCGCTATTCCCTGGTTTCATACCGCGCCGCCACACCCAGCGCCGCGTCATTCGAGCTGATCAGCTGCGCGCCCGCCGCGTAGCGCACCAGAACCGAACCAGGCCCTTCCCATGTCACCTCCACAGCCGGGCGTTCGGCCCGGCCCAGGAGAAAATCCATACCTCGCGAATCCACCGCCACGAACAGGTTTGCGGGATAGACCGGCTCCTGTCCTCGGGGCGCGATCGAGACGTTGGTCGTCCCTTTGAGTCCGAACCCGCACTCGAAGTGGAAAACCACCGCTTCCCGGGTGCTGTCGGGCGCGAGCACCCGCATGTCGACCTCGGGAGCGCAGCGCGAATAGGTCTTGCTCATCAGCACGGCGCCCCCGATCCCCACCACGATGAGACCGAGGCATCCGAAGCCGTAGAGCTTCGCGACATCCTTCGCCAGCGACCCGGTGAGTGATGTCCCGGGTGCGGGCCCCCCGGGCTGTGCGGTTATGGCAGCACCCGGATCTTGATGTTCCGGAAGGCGACCCAGTCTCCATGATCCTGGAGTCCGATATGTCCCTCGGCCGCCTGCCCATACTCACGCCACGCTTTGAACTTGCTCCTGCTCACCCGTCGCCTCCAGTCCTCACCGCCCAGCTCGTACTCGGCGATCTTCTGGCCGTTCAGCCAGTGCTCGACATGATTGCCGTTCACGAGGACCCGGGCGGTGTTCCATTCACCCACGGGGCGCACGATGCCGCGGGGCGCCGGATACAGTCCGTACACCGAGCCCGCCGACGTCAGCTCTGATTTTCCGTCGGCATGGACCGCATCGTCGAGTACCTGCATTTCGGGCGCGCTGAAGTAGATCGCGTCCGATCCGAGGGCGGCACGGTAGAAGATCCCGCTGTTACCGCCGGTCTGGAGCTTCCAGTCGAGCGACAGATCGAAATTGCGGAATGACTCGCTGGTGATGATATCGCCCCCGCCCCGCGCCGCCCGCGTCAGGGCGCCGTCCACCACCTGCCATCCGCCGGGCATTTCCGGCCGATCGTACGCCCGCCAGCCCGCCGCCGTCTTTCCATCGAAGAGCAGGCGCCATCCCGCGCCACGTTCGTCAGGGGACAATGCGTTCACGGCCGGCTCCGGGGCTGGCGACGACGAGGAGTATCCAGAACCGCACCCAGCGGCCAGTGCGGCGAGTAGAAGCCTTTGGATGTGTCGCATGCTCAAAGCCCCCAGCCGGGCCGATACTCCCGGGTCAGATACTGGTTCGAATCGGGAATGTTGGTGACCGCCATCTTCCCACCGTCATATAGAATCTTGCGGCCCTGTCCGGTGCGAAGCGCGACGATGCCGAGCAACATGGTTTCGGTGAGCGGCGCCGCGTACTCGAATGGAGAGCTGGCGGTCGCCTGCTTCTTGCACGCCGCGGCCCAGTTGAGCTCGTGGCTCGTCGTAATCCGTGGCAGCGTCTGCGGCACCGACGCGGTTTGCTGCATGAGCTCGGCCGGAAACAGCGTCGGCTTGGCGCCGTACGTCTCGTGCATCAGGATGCCTTTGGTCCCCACGTAGATCACCCCGCCTTCGCGACTGAGGGCGAGGTCGTCGGGCAGCTGCGGAGGACGCGGCGGCATCAGCCCTCCATCGTACCAGCTCAGCCGGACCGGAGGCATCGTCCCGCGGGCGGGGAATTCGTAGTGCACCGTCATCGCCAGCGGATAGGTAACCGGCTTGGCGCGCGGACCTCCCCACGGGGTCGAGGTGGCTTCGATGCTCGTCGGGTAGCCCAGGTTGAGCGCCCAGAAGGGATGGTCGATCAGGTGCGCGCCCATGTCTCCGAGCGCTCCGACACCGAAGTCGGTCCATCCCCGCCAGTTGAACGGATGGTAGACGGGATGGAATGGAATGTCCTCGGCCACCGGACCGAGGTAGAGATCCCAGTGCAGGCCCTCGGGCGCCGAGTAGTTCCCCGCCATCGCCGCGGCGGTCGCTTCGTTGATCGCGCGCTGATTCCATGACGGAGCCGCGGGGGCGGCGCCGGCGGGAGGCGGCGCGGGGGCGGCGGGACGCGGGATGCCCTGTGGCCAGATCGGCCGGTTGGTCCAGACGTGCACCTCGCTCACCGGACCGATCAGCCCGGCCTCAATCCACTCGTTGATCAGGCGCGCATCATCGCGGGAATGTCCCTGGTTTCCCATCTGGGTCACGACACCGGTCTTGTGCGCGGTGGCGCGGAGCACCCTGGCCTCGTGTACCGAGTAGGTCAGCGGCTTCTGCACGTACACATGCTTGCCGGCGAGCATCGCCGCATTGGCAATGATCGCATGGGAATGATCGGGCGTCGCGATCACCACCCCTTCGATGTCCTTCCGCTTGTCGAGCATCTCCCGGAAATCGGCGTAGCGCGCGGCCTTGCCGACTTGCTCCTGGAGACGCAGTCCCTCGGGTCGCGGCTTGCCGTCGCGGTCCTTTCCCCGCCCCACCAGCGAGCGTTCGACGTACCCGAAGTCCACGTCGCAAATCGCCACGATATTCTGGGTGACCAGCGCTTCGGCGTTGCTCATCCCCATCCCGCCGGCGCCGACGATCGCCACGTTGAGGGTATCGCTCGGCGCCTGGTATCCCGGGCCCCCGAGGACGTGTCGCTTCACCACCATCCCGCCCATCGCGAGGGTGCTGGTCTCCGAGACGAATTGCCGCCGGGTGAGCCTGCGACGTGACATGGGGAATCCCTCCGGTTGGGCTCGTTCGACGAACACTGAAGGCTGAAGGCTGATGGCTGATGGCTAAGGATAGTGCCCCCCCGGTCCCTGCGTTACGCCCCGGGGAACCCTTCGATCAGCAGCATCTCGGTTCCCGTGCACGCCTGCCGGAGCGCCTTGGCCGCCGAGTACTCCTCGGAATCCCACCATGCCTTCGCCTCCTCGAGGGTAGGAAATTCGAGGATCACCAGGCGGCTGGGCTGCCACTCGCCTTCGAGGATCTCGGTCCGCCCCCCACGCACGAGGTACTTGCCGTGGTACGCCGCAATCGATGGGGGCGCGAGCAGCTTATAGCGCTCGTAGGTGTGGGGGTCATTGACGGTGATGTCGATCACGACATAGGCGGGCATGATCGTCTCGGCGATGGAGTGGCATGCTCCTGGCCGGGTAAGGTACTCGCCCAGAGTGCCATCAGCCATCAGCCATCAGCCATCAGCTGATAGCTGAAGGCCGACGGCTGAAGGCGCTTCAGTGGCGAACAGCTCCATAGACCGAGGCGGGAAGCGGCGAGGCCTGGGGACCGATCTGGAAAAGGCTGTCCCCCACAATCTGGAAGACGAGCGGCGCGTAGACGAGGGCAGCGACGCAGAGCGCATCGCGCGGACAGGAGTCGTAGGTCAGCACGCTCTTCTCGATCGTGAAGGTATGCTCCGATTCCATCCGGTAATCGGTGCCGTTGCCGTCCCGAACCACCAGGATGCGCGTGAGCACCCGTCCGGGATCTTCGCGGGGACGCCCGTGGTCGAGCCGCAGCGTGTCGGCGATGAGGAACGGCGCGCCTCCGGAAGGACCCTGTGGAATCGGCGGCGTCTGCAGTCCGATGCGCGCGAGGGCATATGCGTCGGCGATGATGGACGGTGCCGTGCCCTCGTCGCAGCTTCCCAAGGCCACGGACAGGAGGGAAACGAGAATCAGTCGCCGCATACCAGGCTTCCTTGGGTCGGCCTCCCACGAAAAGGGACGCCCGGGAGGTGCCGGGACGACACGTCGACCCGGCTCACCCGAGAGGGGCGGAGACCCCCCGGCGCAGCCTGTCGAGCTGATCCTCCAGTCCTTCGGGGAGGCCGAGCCGGTCCGCGATCGCAGCCAGCCGCTCTTCGTACCGCCACGCCCAGCGCAGCACCGAGAGCTCTCCGGCCAGAAGACGGCGCTCCTCCTCCTCGTGGAGCGCCATCTCCAGGGCGAGACGGACCTCGGCGTGCATCGAGATCATCGGCTCGAGGTGGGAGACCAGCGGAGGCCGGACCAGCCCCGAGCGAGCAAACGTGCCGATCGCCCGCTCCGGTCCTCCGGCCCCTTCGAGCCAGCGCACCGCTTCGGTCACGTCGGCGTCGTTGCCCCCCCTTGCATTCACGGTGGGGAGAATGAGCGCCGCCGCGAGCCGGGCCTCCGCGCCGGTCAACGTGACGGAGGATTCCCGGAACCGCCGTCCGATGCGCGCCGAGCGGGCAGAGCGCCGCTCGTGCAGGTGTCCGACGATCAGTGCCCACCCTTCCGGGCTCGCGTCGTCGCGAATCAACCGACTGTTGATCACATGATGCAGATTGAGCAGCAATTCTTCGCCCCGCCCGAACCCGACCCGGAGTGCCGGGCGCCGCCACAGCCGGACCGCGGAGATCCCTGCGACCCCCGCACAGGCGAGCGCCGCGAGCGGTCCGAGCAGGAACGCAGCGACCGGTGCGGTTGCCAGAAGGCCCGCCCTCCCCGCCGACTGCAGCGCCCGTCGGTGGTGTCGCCGGAGGAATTGCGAGCCGTACCGCCACGCCGCGAATTCATTGCGCAATGGATCGCCGATCCGGATCAGCTCGGATCCGTCCTCGAGCCGAGCCAGTCCGATGTTGTCCGAGGAGGTGCGAACCCGGGTGGACCGGAAGCTTCGCTCGCACTGATCGAGCGGTTCCCAGCGATCCTCGATGGGCGTGAGATTCCAGCGGCCGCACTGCCGGCACACCACCCACAGCCGGCCTCGTGCGGGATCGAACGCCAGACGCCGTCCGACCGGGAGGTGCTCGATCGCGTCGTTCTGTCCAAACGGAGCCGAGCAGAAAAGACAGGACGAGTACATCCACCGCCGCGCCGAGTGAGGAGATGGCCATATTGCGGCGCCAGCGCTGCACCGGCAAGCAGCGACGCGAACTCGTCACGCCGCTGTCATGCAACCGTAATGGGTGCCGAGAGGCTCAGCTCCGGTTCCGAGCCTTGGTTCCCTCCCCCCGTTTGTAGAAGACGGATGCATCGCGATTGATCCCACGCTCGTGCTGCACCGCCGGGGACGTTCCCGGAATGGGAGCCCCGAGCGCCATGCGCAGACCGCGCCATTTGGTTCTGAGGTCGGCCACGAGGTGCGACGGCGCCCGGTGGCCGTAGGCCCGGTATGGCGACGGCGGCACCCTTCCCTTGGCACCGACGTGATCCGCGAACGCGGTCGTCCATCGGTCGAACTCGGCCAGTACTTCAGGATTCTCCATCATGTGCTCGGCCTGGTTCTCGCTGTACCGGACGCCACGACCGAACTCGACAAACCGCCAGAGTGGATCGGGCACCTCGATGCCGCTGTACCGGCATTGCCAGACGAGGGGCGCGTAGGTGTGCCGCATGCTCTCGAACGGCTCGCGCTCCGGATCGAAGTACTCAGCGTGACGCAGAATCTCGGGGCGGCCATCCTCGTCGAGCTCGTCGCCGCCCCCATCGCCGTAGCAGAAGAAAGCGGCGCTTCGTCCCTCGAGATGATTCATGCTCAGTGATTTCCACTCGGCGGACTGCTCGAGCGCGATCGCCCGCGCCGGGTCCTTGTGGCCGATGAGCTCCTCGCGGGGATTCCCGCCGTTCATACAGACGAGGCGGTCGAACATCGCTTTCAGGTTGCTGCTGCAGCTGTACCAGTTGACCGGTCCGATGATGGCCCATGCATCGGCAAGGTCGAGCCGCGCGTACAGATCGAGGTTCCACATGAGATCCGGCTGTCCCCAGCTTCCCTTCTCGTAGCAGTTGCAGGGCCAGACACAGAGCGCCATCGACGTCGAGACGCACCCGTTGCAGGCACGAATCTGCTCCCGGTTCCAGACGTTGCCGAGGTCCTCGACGTCGATCTCCCAGTCCTGCGGGAGCCGGTCCGCCATCCGGAACATGAGCGCCCGAGCCTTGGAGTCGACGCCCGGACAGTCGTACTGGCGCCGGTTCGAGCCGGCGATGATGAGGACGCGAAACGGACGCTCGGACGGAGTTTTCTTCCCATTCGCGTCGTCGGGTTTCATGGCGTGCTCCAGCGGATGCGCGCGCGATACTCGCCCGGCGGAATCGGAGAGCCGGCATGATTCGCTGGGGCGAGGCTCGTCAGCTCGAGCCGGACCGCTCCCACCGTCACCGCGCGGGGCTCCTGCATCGTGTGGAGCGACACGGTGACGTCATTCCCCTCGGCGCGCACCCGGAACCGCACCTCCGCGTCTCCGGCGGTGACGCACACGACATCGACGGGACAGCGTGAATCGTTCGCAATGTCGATCATCGACAGCGCGACATCGGTGCTGCCCAGCAGGACTGTCTCGCCCGGGGAGAGCTCGAATTCCGACCCCGCCGGCACCGTCGTGAGAGACGGCGCGCATCCCGTCAGGAGCAGGGCCAGCAGAGATCGCAGCCGCATCGGATCACCTCCAGTCCGCCGGAAAGGAAAGCTCGATCGTGGCGCCCGCCGGGAGGGCATCCCATCGATCGAACAGCGAGCGCCGGACCGCGCGGATGCACGTCAGATCGGCGTCAGTCAGCTCGAGGGACGGCGCTCCGCCCTTGACTTGGTAATATGCGATCGCCTTGGCGTTGAAATCCTGGGCCGTCCAGACCGCTCCGCTCGCCCGCTCGGTGTCGAGGAACCCCACGATCAGCTCCGCGGTCCCGGCATCCGGCGGCATCGGGCCGCGCGGCCAGGGGTTGCCGAAGTCGGTGAGATTCCAGCCCGCCGCCAGCAGACCGTAAAAGGCGCGGTCGAGACGCAGCACCGTCTCTACCGCGTAATGAGTGAGGTCATGCAGCGGAAAGAATCGCCCCTGCCGGCCATCCTGGCGTTGCCAGGTGACCGAGCCGTCGGCACGTCTGCAGGACAGCGCCGCGGAGCCATCGGCCTTTTTCTTGATGGAAATGGTGAGCCCGGGAGCCTCGGCGGAATTCGTGGGCATCACGTTACCCTTCTACACGTGCGGAAACCGCGGATTCCAGGCCACTTCCCAGAGGAATCCATCCGGATCGGCGAAATAGCCGGCATATCCACCCCAGTCGGTGGGCCGCGCCGGTTTGACGATCCGCCCCCCTGAATCTGCCACCTCCGCCATCAGCGCGTCCACTGCGTCGGTCGACCGTGCGTTATGCGCCAGCGCAAACCGGGGAAAACCCGACCCTTCCGCCGGCACGCCTGCATCCAGAGCGAGCAGATGCGCCGGGTACAGGGCCAGCCAAGTGCGTCCCATTTCGAAGAAGGCCACCGTCGGAGGCGACGCGAGCTGTGGCAGCCGCAGCACGCCGGCGTAGAACCGGACTGCCCGGGGCAGATCCGCCACCCCGAGTGTAACGAAACTGATCCGGGGCTCCATCATCCAGCTTCGGGACTTCCCGGGCCGGTGAGTGCGATCTCTCCATCGATGTGGAGCTCGGCCAGCACGCCGGGTATCGTGAGTGTCGCACGCACCGGCAGCACTTCGCTCCCGGTGAGTGTGCCCACTTCGAGCGCTCCTTCCACCGCCTTTTCAATTTCCCGCTGTGACGTGATCCCGAATCGCTTCAGGAATTTGCGCAGCTCGAGATTGAAAACTTCCTGGTCCATGGCATCCTCCCCGCGCGGGGTAACGTGGGGACAATCTACTCCCGCCCGACCGCGGTGCTCCAGACCGACTCGCCGACGCGGGAGGGCGCCGAACGCTGGTGAAAGGGTTTCACATCCGAGACTCTCAGGTGAGAGGATGACCCGTCTCCCTCCATCCATCCACCGACGAGCAGCGGGCCCGCGCTGGTGAGGGGCTCCTGAAGCAACGCCTCGGCCAGTCCATATTCGTCTTCCAGTGTGACGAATTGTACGACCCGTCCGTCGCGATCGGCGTGCCGCCGGGTGGCGATGACGACCGCCGCCAGCCGGACGAACTGTCCGGCCCGGCCGGCCAGCTCCGCCGTGGTCGTGCACCCTTCGCGATCGGCCTCGTCGCGCAACACGCGCACCGGGTGCCCGCTGGGATGCATGCCGAGGAACCGAAGCTCGTTGCGAATACGCGTCAGTGTGCGGTACGCCTCCGCGAAGCCGCCGCGCGCATTGCGGGCTACGAACCCGTCGAGCCCCCGGACCCCCGGCTCGCGCTTCCAGCGGGTCAGGAGCTCCTCGTGCGGGAAGGGATAGGCCGACCCGGTCAGCGGTGCGAGATCGTCGCACGCCCCTGAGAGAATCAGCGACTCGAGCTCCGCTGCCGAGAGCGGCGCCCGCGCCACCAGGCTCCGCAGGTCGGGAAACGGACGCTCCTTGAGAATCCAGTCCCGGGCGCGCGCCGTCAGGAACTTCACCGATGCCAGACCGAGGCGGACGCTGCCGTCCTCCAACTGGTGGGCCACCCCCGAATGATTGACGTGCGGAGCCAGCAGCCGCACCCCGCCTCTGGTGAAATCGGACGCAACCGCGCGGAGGGGGTAGTGTCCCCCGTAACTGTTCAGCACTCCGCAGGCGAATTCCACCGGATGATGTGCCTTGAGAAACGCAGACTCCCAGGCGACCAGGGCCTGACCCGACGCGTGGGCCTTGCCCGGAGAGTACGCCGCGGACCGCTCCAGCAGCTGCCAGACCCGTTCGCCGTCACCCCGCGGTACGCCGGAATGGGAGGACGCCACCAGAAAGCGCCGCTTGAGCGCCATGAGCGCCGGGCTGCCCGGCGCCGCGTCGATCAGGGCGCAGCGCATCTCGTCGGCCGCGCCGAGCGGCCATCTTGTCATGGCCGAGATCGCCGCCATGAGATCTTCGTCGTAAAGCAGCATCCCGTAGTTCTCGCGCAGCCGGTCCGCGAGGCGCGGATGGACCGGCTCCCGGGCGGCTTCCCCGTTGGCGCGCCGCACGAACTCCGTCCTGGCCTCAGCCGCGCGCGGGCCTGGTCGCGCGAGCGCGAGGGTGGCCATGAGATCGGCTACGCCCCGGACTGGAATTCTCCGCAGCACGCCCCGGATCACCGGCGTCTCGATCTGGAAGCATCCCACCGTGTTGCCGGCACGGAGGCTGGCTACGGTGTCCCCGTCGCCGTCCGGCATGCTCACGGCATACCCGAGCAGGCGGATCGCCTCCGCGTGAGCAGCCAGCGCGCGATTGCCGAGCAGATCGAGCTTGACCAATCCGAGCCGTCCGAGCGACGCCGTGTCGTATTGGGTCACCGGAATGCCCTTCGGCGACCGCTCCATGGGGGCATGAAGATCCACACGCGACTCGGCGAACACGACGGCGCCGGGATGCACCGAGGGGTGACGTGCCGCGCCCACGAGCCGCTCGATCAGAGGCACGGCCCCATGGAAGCGCGCCGGCAGCAGCCCCATCGGCAACGGCGCGGACAGATCCCCCTCGAGCTCGGTGCCGGGAAACCCCTGAATGAACCGGTCGATGCCGGCCACATCCATGCCGAAGGCCTTCAGACCCTCCCGGAAGGCCGCTCGCCGACCGAACGCCTGGTGCGCCGCGACCAGGGCGACCCGCCCCTCTCCGAATCGCCGGAAGATCCAGCCGAGGAGCTCGTCCCGACGGTCGGATGCGATATCGAGCTCGATGTCCGGCAGATCTCTTCGCTCGACATGCCGAACGCGTTCGAAGCTGAGACCCTGCGCGACGGGATCGATCGGGGTGATACCGAGCATATGCGCCACCAGCGACCCCGCGGCGGAGCCACGTGCGGCCAGGGCGATTCCCCGCGCGCGCGCCTGACCGGCGATGTCCGCGACGATCAGGAAGTACCCGGCGAATCCGAATCCACCCAGCACCTCGAGCTCCCGCTCGAGGCGCTCGGCGCGGACTGGATCGGCGGAGTCGAGCCGCTCCCGGCAGAGCCGTTCGAGGGCATCCTGCGCCGACGCCTGATCGGGGTATTCACCGGTCGGAAGCACGGGTGGCGTCTGGGTCAGATCGAGCGTGCACGCTTCCGCGACCTCGGCCGATTCGGCGATCATGTCGGGTCTGGCACCGAAGCGGCGGCGCAGCTCCGACACCTGAGGCAGCGCGCCACATGCGTCCTCGTCGCCGGAAAGGTCCGCCACCTTGCAGCACCGCCGGATCGCCTGAAGGAGGTGACGGAGAGGGGTATCCGCCTCGTCCAGCATCACCACGTCGGGATCGGGCACGGAGCGAATCCCCGGAATCACCGGGGCAGTCGTACCGGCCGCGAGATAGCGCACGTCCTCGGCGAGGACGCCCTCGGCAAGGAGACGGCGGAGCACTTCGGGGTCGTCACTCAGGTAAAAGAGACCGCTCGGAAACGCGTCGAGGCAACGCAGCGGGTCGGTGCTGACATCGAACCCGGTGCAGCGCCGCATGGTGACGATCCGGCAAAGGCTCTCATATCCGCGGCGATCCCGCGCAAGAAGAACGAGGCGTCCCTGGATGCGCCCGGAATCGGATGCGCTGTACCCTCCCCGAAGCTCCACGCCGGTGAGCGGCTTGATCCCGCGCGCCCGCGCGGCATGATGGAAATGCGCCTGGCCGTACATGTTCTCCACGTCCGTCAGCGCGAGAGCGGTGTGGCCATGCTGTGCGGCGCGATCCACGAGATCGCCGACCGCCGCGCACCCGTCCCCCAGCGAGAAATGACTCTTGGTATGAAGTAGAGCGGACATCAAGGACTCTCGTGCCGATGGGATCCTGACGAAGGAGCGACACGGACATGCGAACGATGTCCGTTGTTCAAAGAGGCCAAGAAGCCCGAGTTCGGCAAGGGCCGAAAATCATCTTCTTTGGTGCTGGGGTGGGGTGGGACCTCAGGATCGCGGCGGGGCCGCCGGGTCGGCGAGGTCGCTGATCGCGGCGGCATCGGTGAAGTGAAGCGAATCGGAGTTCACGCAATAGCGTTGCCCGGTCGGCGCCGGGCCGTCCTCGAACACGTGGCCGAGGTGACAGTCGCACCGGGCGCACAGGATCTCGGTCCGGTGCATCCCGTAGCCCCGGTCGTCGTGGGTGGCCACGTTTTCGTCGGCGACGGGCTGAAAGAAGCTCGGCCACCCCGTCCCCGAATGGAATTTCGAGCCCGACGCGAAGAGCGGGAGGCCGCAGCAGATACAGGAGTAGATCCCCTCCCGTTTGTTGTCCAGCAGCGTGCCGCAGAAGGCGCGCTCGGTGCCCTTCCCCCGGGCGATCTGGAATTGCTCCGGTGTGAGCCGCGCGCGCCACTCCGCGTCGGATTTGCTGACTCGCGGCGACTCGACCGGTCCGACCAGCTCTCCGCGCCGATTGAATACCTTGACGAGGGTCACCGCTTCGCGTCCTTCCCGGCATTCTCTTGATTCACCATCTTTTCGACGACCTCGATGTCCTGTCGCTCCGACGTGATGGCCAGCCGGAGCCGGCCGAAGAGACTCATGTACAAGTTCGCGATCCAGACCAGCGAGAATCCGGCGAGGACATAGCCGCGCCAGCCCGGGAACACCAGCGTGAACCGGGTCACGAACAGCATCGCGATCGCGACATAATGGCTGAAGCAATACTCGCAGGTGAGGACGCTGAAGAACTTGCGCGACAGGATGTGCCGGGCGGCCTGGCTCCGCGCGGCGAGCCACTCGCGAACCTCGCGAAAGATCTCCTCATGGGTGACCGTCCAGCTCACGCAGGCGACCGGAATCGCAAACACGAAGAGCAGCAGAAGCTGGTGACCGACCGACATGGGAGAACTCCCCATCACCCGGCGCCCTCGAGCGTCGCGGTGAGGGTGATGGGCACCGAGAGCGCGCGCGAGACGATGCAGTTGGCCTTTGCGTCTTCGGCCATGCGCTGAAAATCAACGGCCGAAATCCCCGGAACCTGACCGCGGGTCGACAAATCGATCCCGGTGATCGAAAACCCCTCCCCCACCTTGTTGAGATGCACGGTTGCCGCAGTCTCGATCTTCGAAGGCGGGTGCCCCGCATTGCTCAGAAATAGCGAGAGCGCCATCGAAAAACATCCCGCATGAGCGGCGCCCAGCAGCTCTTCGGGATTGGTGCCCGGGGCGCCCTCGAAGCGCGTGCCGAACGAATAGTTTCCCTCGAACGCACCGCTCCCAAGCTTGATCGTTCCGCGGCCGCCGCGGAGATCGCCCTCCCAGCGTGCCTCAGCCTTTCGGTCCATGATCCGGCTCCTTCCGGTGGTGATGGCCTTGCCCGGCCGTCGTCGTGTCTTTGATGGCCGTCCGCCCAACCTATCACCCCGCGAGCGCCGACTCCAGACGGTCGACGAGCTCGGCCTGGGCCGGATTCAGGCGGGTCCGCGCCGCAGCGGTCCCGAACCATTCGCAGCGGTCGATCTCGGGGTACGAAATCGATCGCCCGGAGCCACGCGGCCATTCCGTCGTCATCGAGTTGCTGACGATGCGCGCGGGATCGGCATCGCCTTCCCACGCCCATGCGTGAATAATCTTGCCGGCCTTCTGCCGGATCGAGCCGAGGGGCAGAAACGGGCTCCTGGGAATGATGCCGGTCTCTTCCTGGAATTCGCGGCACGCCGCGGCCAGGAGCGATTCTCCCTCCTCCACGGCGCCCTTGGGAATCGTCCACGCGCCGGCGTCCTTCCGCTGCCAGAAGGGGCCGCCGGGATGGGCCAGGAGCACCTCGAGGCCGGAGCCCGGTGTCCGATAGAGCAGCAGTCCCGCGCTCTCCGCGCCAGGCCGGGCCACCTAGGATGCTCCGGGTGCGCGCGCCTGCCGCATCAGCTCCGCGTAGTGAGGCCGCTCCACCAGATAATTGAAGACCAGCACGGCGGCCTGCGCAAAGCCGCTCGCGATGAGCGCCGGCAGCGAGGCAAACACCAGCGCCAGTCCGTAAGTCTGCAGGTAGCCCAGCGTATACATCGGATTCTTGAAGTACCGGTAGGGACCGGGAGGTGCCGGCGGCACTGGATCATCCGGGGCAAAGAAGTTGTGCCAGTAGTACGCCTTCGCGCCCAGGCTCGACGCCGCCCACAGTTTGATGCCGACCCCGCCCACGACCATCAACCCGCCGGCGATCAGCACCGCCCACCGGGGGAGAGCGATCGAGAGGGTGTTCTTCGTCGCAAGGACCAGAATGACGAAGCTCACCCCGTCGTTGTTCATCAGCGTGCTCGCCACGCGGCGGAATCGGAGGAAGCCGGCTTCCACACCGGCCTCGCGGGTGAATCGCCGCGTCCGGTCCTGCTGGCGCAGCGCCCAGCCGACCCAGACGACGTAGGCGAGCCGGCTCACGATGAAGTACCAGAATGCGACGGCTTCCCACATGAAGGCTCCGGTCAGCGCGGGAGCACCAGCGCCATGACCTCGGCGGGCTTCAGCTGCAACAGTCCGAAGAGCACCGCGTCGGTGCTCTGCTGTGGGAAGGGATTCGACTGTGGCTGCGCGACGACGTAGACGCGTCCGGCGCGCGCGATCACCGAGTCCCCGGGTGGAGGGCCTCCTTCGGCGCGCACAGCGGCCCAGGAGGCCGAATCATAGACCGCGACGACCGCGAGCACCTGCGGGCGTATCGTCGAATCGCTCGGCAGGTAGGAAAAGACCAGCGTGCCGGGACGGGCCCGGCCCCGCTCCACCGTGGAAAGCGAATCAACTCGATAATACCCGGTCCAGCGGGTCGGCAGCTCGAGGACGTAGCTCCCGTCCGGCGCCGCGAATCGGGAGCCCCCCGCGACGGCGGTCGCGGCGCTATCGGCCGCGGATTGCGGCGGCGGTTCGGAGCCGCGCCCGCACCCCGGAATCGTCGCCACGACGAGAGCAACGCACCACTTCCTGGTCATGATCCCGTCTCCATTTCCGTCGCCGGAAGGCCGTAGATGACGCTGTCCTGGACTTCGCCGTTCAGGTGATAGCGCGCGCGAAGCAGCCCTTCCCGCTGAAAACCCAGGCGCTTGCGTCCCAGGGCGTATCCCACCGTCGCCCGTCGATGCTCCCGAATAATATCCAGCAGCGTGCAGGTCCCGATCAGCGCGTCGTCGGAAGACCGGATCACACCCCATTTGATCAGCGGAGCGGTGGCGATGCTCCGGCCACGGGGAATCATGCCCCGCGCCGCGTCCTGGTCCCGCAGAGGCGGCGTGGGAGCGGTGGAACACCGCCGCCGTCAGGCGGCATCAGGTCCATGCGAACGGTCGATGGAACGGCTACGGAGTGGCGATCGGGTGGAATACCGCGGGAGCCACTGTCGGGACGACCGTCTCTCCGAGCGGCGAGAATCGCATCACGATGGCCGCACTGCTGATTGCCGGCGCGCCGATGGCCGGATCGGGTGACGCATACCCCTTGACGAAGACCGTCACCGTGTCGGGCGACTGGGGCTGCTGAAATCGGCTCATCCGAAAAACCAGCAGGGTGAAGCCGCCGTCACCCGCCGACGTGGTGGAGGCCGACAGATAGACCTGCCCCAGGGCTGGCACCATCGAGTCGACCCGGACCGGAAGGAACCCGAACGGGTTGCCGCTGGGATCCCTGGCCGCCGCCAGCACGAGAGCGCAATCGGTCGGCGGCGGCTGCCCCTCTGCCGTGCACCGGAAGGTGGTGACCTCCGAGGCCGTGGTACCGCACCCGATGATGAGTGCCAGCGCCGGCGCGAGCAGCAAGGAGTAGGATCGCATTGGTCCGTTTCGGTCATGCATCGGCTAGGCTCCCCGGCTCCCGCCGGACATTCTCCGCGGGAAAGCGACTAACGCGGCCAGAGCCAGCCAAAGGTGCCGGCGGTCAGGAGCGCGTACACCACGCCGTCGATCGTCGCCTTGACGGTGATGCTCAGCGACCGGCGATACCAGATCCACATCTGCCAGAGCGCAACGGCGTACCCGAGGAATGCGGCCACGGCAACGGCGTGGAATACCGGAGTGTAGTCGGCGCCCGCCGCCAATGACCGGCCTGCGACGCAGGCCGCGAACGCGCTCACCACCACGAGATAGCCGAACCACAGTCCGAGGCTCCTCCCCATCGAGGAGGGCCCGGTCGGCAGGATCGTCACGATCATGACGGGGCCCTTCCGCAGCTTCTCGGCAAATTCGGGCGAGCGCATCGCGTCGCGGCTCGTGGCCCGCGGAACCATATAGTCTCCCGGTGGGATTCCGAGCGGGCGGAGCGCTTCCATCGCCTCGTCCTCGTGCGGCAGCTTGGGGTAGTCGTTCTTGTGCCACGGCGTCGCCATATGGATGATCGAGCTCGCCACGAAGACGATTACCGCCGACACGAGGATGGGGAGCCAGAGTGCTGTGAGCGGCGTCATGATTCATCTCCCGGGGGGTGTGCTCCGCGAAGGGCGTCGCCGGAGCGGTTTGGATTGGCCAGCATCCGTTCGGCAAAGTCCACCCGTTCCTGCAGCTCGGTGAGCTCGCCGCGCATTGACTCGACCTCGCTCCGGAGCGCCTGCACCTCGCCCGGTTCCGCCCCGCCAACGCCGAGCCGCAGGCGTGCCTCTTCGAGGCGGAGCTTCGCGATCCTGTGCATGCCGTTGAGTATCACCGCGGCCACCGGGATGGCCAGGGCGAAGAGCGGGATGAGAAGCGCGAGTTCCTGTCTGCCCATTCGGGGGTCCCCGCCGACGGTAGTGTTTCCAAGTTACCTCCGGACGCAAGGTTTGCATCCGTGCCTCCTTGCGCCTCCGCGCCCTACCGCGGCCGCCGATCCCAGCTGAACATCTGTTCCACCAGTTGCCGGACCGGCTTCCCGCCGCGCTCTGCGGGGCGGAACCGCGAACGCCGGACGATCTCGAGTGCCTCGTCGGTGAGCGCAGGATCGGACGTCAAAACCGCCAGGAACGAGCCGGATTCCATGAGCCCGTCCACGCCGACCACCCACTGAGCCAGCACCCGGCCGGCTCGTTCGCGGGGCACCAGTCTCGGCTGGTGCACGACATGCACCGGAATATCGGTCCGGAATTCGTCGAGTGGAGCGGAATCCGTGGTGTCGATCCGGGACTGGGCGGCAGCGCTGAGCAGGAGGTGCAGCAGGCTGTCGGCCTGCGCGCCGGTCATCTCGAACCGCCATCCCGTGGCCGAGTCCGCGATCGCGAGCCAATGCGTCTTCTGCAGGTTTCCCTGCTTGCGGCTGCGGCCCAGCGCCATCGCCCCCCGTCCGTTCATCGGAACGAGCGTGCGAGACCACTGAATACCCTCGGACTGGGCCGCTGTCACCGGTGTCCTGATGGCCGCGACGGCGCTGTTGATCCACTCCAGGGCGCTGTCGGGAAGGAAACGGAGCCAGACATACCCGTCTTTCTTCTGCTTGCTGGTGACCGAAGGCTGCATGATCACCGCGACCCCCGAGATCGTATCCGCGGCTACGCCAAGATCCGCGAGCTCGAGCGGGAGCTGGAAGATCGGGCCTGGTCGTTGGGCATGCGCGGCACTCGGCACGCCGACAAGGAGCGCCACCGCGGCGATCGTCCCGCGCCACCGGGGCATCGCGTCGGTGCGTCGGTGCGTCGTTGCATCATTGCGTCTTTGTGTCATTGCGCCTCTGCGCCCTCCCGCCGCCACGCCACCAACGTAGTCCCCGCCACGTGGACCAGCGGAAGCCGCCTCGCGAGCTCGTTCAGTGCGCGAAACACCCCGGGACACTCGGGCGAATAGTCGTGCCAGAGGACGAGGCCGCCGGGTCGCGCCATGGTGAGCGCCTTGGCGCTGTCGCTGACGACGTAGGAGTACGCGTGCGATCCGTCGACGAACACGACATCACAGGTTCCGGAATACACGTTGGCGTCGAATTGCTTGCTGTCGCCGTAGAGCTGCTCGATGTGGTGTGCCGCCTCGGTGCCGGTGTAGAGAAACCGTGAGAAGCGCGATTCCGCCTCAGCGTAGCCGAGCGCGACGGGGTCGTCGCCCGGTGCCGGTTGAGACGAGCCGGCCCGGTCCGGCGCGAGGGTGAGCGTCGCGATGCTGCCGTCCGTGGGCTGGTTTCGCGCCCAGAGGTAGGCCGTCTTGCCGGTGCAGGTGCCAAACTCGAAGAGCCGCCGCGCATCCTTGGCCAGGACTGCGAGGATCCACGCTTCGGTATCCGACGTCCCACCCGGAACCCGGATCGTGCCCCGGCCCACGTAAGTCACTTCCGCGGCGCGAGTCGGGCCGAGCTCGTCCGGGAGGAATCGGGGGTCGAGCTCGTCGATCGTCACCTTCCGGATCGGCCAGCGCCGGAAGAGCCCGCGCTGGCGCTGCCGCGCGCGCAGGACGAGCCATTCCCGTGTCGTGAGCGCGAGGAGGGCGGCAAGAATCACGACGACCAAGGCGGACATCGGCGCCGGCATCGGGGCGCGGGCCTACACTCCCTGGAGGGCGATCTGGAAAGTGCCGGCGTATCCCGCGTCAGTCGGGGTCGGGTCGAGGATGAGTTGAGCTCCGCTCTCGCGGAAGATCCGGTCCCCTCCGTTGCGCGTGGTTCGCGCGCCCCGGCCAGCGTAGGGCGCGGCGGCGAAGACCTTGTCGGTCAGTGCGTCGTCGAAGTAAAGCTGTGAGGTGAAGGCGAATCCGGCACCCGGCGCCGAGCGGGAGCGCAGCTTGAAGTGAATGTGCACCGTCCGGCCAGGGTACCACCCCGGATAGATCGTCGTGAACCGCGCCCGTCCCTGCTCATCCGTCGCTTGAAAACCCCGCAGGAACTTCTTGCCCTTCGTGTTGAAGTTGGGATCCTGCACATCGGAGTAAGTGCCTCCGTGATCGCACTGCCATACATCCACCTGGACGTTCTTGAGGGGTGTGCAGGCGTTGCCGGCGAGCCGGGACACGACCAGGGTGAGCGCCAGCGGCGTGCCGGGGCGGATACTCCCGTCTGAAGGGTCGCTGCGCAGATCCGAACGATTGAGCCCTTCGTCGACGAAATAGGGTCCTTCCGTCTGCTCCGGCCGCACGACACAACCCAGCCCGCCCAGGGGCCCTCCTTGGGCGGCGAGGGGCGATCCCCCCGCGATCCAGGAGTACCCGGCGGCACCGAGAAGAGCCAGGACTTCCCGGCGGGAGAGGATGTGCCCGCTGGTACGATCGTCGTGATCCATGGTGGGTCCTTTCAACGTGGTGCGGAACGCTACCCCTAGAACAACAGCCTCAGCATGAGATATATCCCCAGCGCGATCGGTACCAAGCATACCACCGCCGTCGCCAGTGCAAGCGCCGCGACGAATACCCGGTCCGATCTCCTCGCCCGGACCGGATCGCCTTGGTGCCGCTCGAGCAGTTCGATGTTTCGGACGTTGGCTTTCCAGACGAAGTCGAAGAGGTCTCCCAGGACCGGAACCGCTCCGACCGTGGAGTCGAGTGCCAGATTGAGGAGCATGCGCGCCAGTGTCGGAGCGGAAACCCCCATGCGAAGGGCTTCGACGCACACCCAACCGCCCAGTACCGCACCCGCCGTATCACCGACACCCGGCACCAAACCCAGAATCGCGTCGAAGCCGATCCGCCAGCCAAGCCCGGGAATCTGGATCCCGGAGTCGAGCCAGTCGGCGTAGCGGCGGAGTCGCGCCAGGCTGGTGTGCCTCACCACCCCGACCGGTCCCTGGGGCTAAGGTTGCCGGCCAATGGCCCGCAGGCGTCCTCGCGCTTCGTTGTTGGTCGAGTCGCGCCGGATCGCCTCGCGGAACGCCGCCTCCGCCGCGGTGGTGTCGCCGCGGGTCAGGTTGATGTTGCCGCGGAAAACGTACATCCCCGAGGATGCGGGATAGTACTCCTCGTTGAGGCGGAGGAGCGCGAAGGCTTCCTCGAATTTCTTCGCCTGGCCAAGCCGGAATGCCGCGATATTGAGCGAGGGTTCCCCGAAATCGAAGGCGGCTCGTCCATAGTACCGCTGTCGAAGCGCCCGATAGGCGCGGACCGCGGAATCGGCGCCCGCCGCCTGGGCGGTCTCGAGCATCAGCGCAAAGAGCGGAACCGGGCGACTGGTTCCCCGATGACAGGTGCCGCAGGTGACCTGAAGCAGCGGGCTCGGACGGTCGGGGAGAGAGTCGAGCCGCCGGTTGATCTCCTGCACCATCAGCATCATCTGGCGAGCGACCACCTTGGTGCGCTTCTGATCACTCGGAAAGTCGAATTGCTCGAGCGGCTTGCCCTCTTCACCGATGTGACAGAACTGACAGCGAACCCCCAGGTCCCCGGTGATGTTTCGCATCTGCCCCACGACTTGCGTGACCGGGGTGGTTTTCGGAATCACCTTTACGTTCACCAGCGAATCCGGCGGCCATTTGCCCGAAACTTGTCCCGAGACGGGAACGACAATCAGGAATGCGAGAGCCACGCCGGCGAGGACAGTTCTCATGCTGGATTCCTGGAAACGGGGGAGCTGCTTCCTCAACCTACTGTCTCTCCCTGACGCGGGGAACATTCGGTTGGTGTCAGGGCCGCCAAGTGGATTTCTCCGTCACTCTCCGTGGCGATGTCCGTGATCAGATCTTCGCTGAGTCTGCCGGGAGGCCAGGAATGCGCCAGTTCGGATGCGAGTTCACGGGCCCGTCGAACGGCCCATCTGTTGCCTCTCCTGGTAGCACGGCCTTTGGAGGAGGCACCATGTATCTCAATACTGAAGACGAAATCGTGGAGACTCGCACCTGGAGCAGCGGGACGGAAATCGTTGCGCGGGTGAACTGGAGTCAGATCGCCCGGGTCCGCCGGGTGCTTGGATTGGCAGGCGAGGAGTTCCGGCAGGGGCAATTTGTACAGCAGCTGAAGCCCGCTCCTGTAAGACTGCGTCTGAGCAAGGGTTGGCGGCGTCCCGAGCCGCGGGCAGCGTAGAACTTTCAGCCACCCCTCGGGGAGGGTAGATCGCGTAAGGTACCGCCGGCGCTGGCTTTAGGAAGTGGACATAGTGGCGGGAAGGTGCAGCATTTCGCCTCCCGCTACAGGACCGCTGCCACGAGGTGAGGCACAGTTCTGTGGGGGAGAATCCGCACCTGTTGCGTGGTTACCCGCCCCGGGAGTCCAACTGCGCCCGGGCTGCCTGAATCGCCTGGCTCAGCTCGACGGTAGCGATCCAGAGATCGGCAAACTCCGGGTGCTCGGGGTTCATGACGCCGATCCGGAGATCGGCGGTCAGCCGGGTGCAGAGCTCGAGTGCGCGGCGCACCCGGAATCGCTCCTCGAACGCCTGCACATCGTCGGCATGGGCCCCCTGGAGCCTGGCCCACAGCCCCAGACGCGCGTCGTCCAATCCCCGTTTGACCGCTTCCAGCTCCTGGACCGGTGGATCGCCGTCCCCAGTGGAGACGGGGATCGTTTGAATGGTGGCGTTGAGCGCCGCCAGCTGATCCATGACATTCGGGTCGGCCATTGATCTCCTCGGTGCCGGTCCAGGGGACGTGAAGCGACCGCCGGCTGTGGAACCTACCCGCCGTTTGCGCCCCCGTCTACAATCGCGTCAAACCGTCGGCGAGTTCAGGGTCGCGACACCGGCATGATGCGGAGCACTCGCCCGTTGGGACTGTCGGTCACCGCGTAGAGAAACCCATCCGGACCCTCCTGGATGTCCCGGAAGCGCTCCCCGAGTTCGCCGAGATAGCGCTCTTCCTTCGTGACGATTCCGTTCTCGAGCACCAGACGAACCAGCGCGCCCGGGGTCATCGAGCCCACGAACAGGCTCCCCTTCCATCCGGGCAGCGAGTCACCGGTGTAGAAGACCATCCCCGACGCGGCGATGACAGGGTCCCAGTAGTACACCGGCTGCTCCATCCCCGCCTTTTCCGTCCCTTCACCGATCCGGACACCCGAATAGTCGCGCCCGTAGGTGATCACCGGCCAGCCGTAGTTCTTCCCGGCCTCGGGATGATTCAGCTCGTCGCCCCCCGCGGCCCCGTGCTCCGCAGTCCAGAGTCGTCCCGTTCCCGGATGGAGCGCGGCGCCCTGCACGTTGCGATGGCCGTAGGACCAGATCTCCGGGAGCACGCCTGGACGACCGACGAACGGGTTGTCCTTCGGCACCGTGCCGTCGGGGTTGACCCGCATGATCTTTCCCATCCCGGCGGTCAGGGACTGGGCGCTGTCGCGATAGGCTTGGCGATCGCCCTGCGTGATGAAGATCGTGCCGTCGCGGCCGAATACGATCCGCGATCCGAAATGGCTGGCACCCTGGAGTTTCGGCCGCTGCCGGTAGATCACCTGTACATTATCGAGTTGGCCTTCTCCGAGGCGGCCCCGCGCCACCGCGGTCCCGGCGGTTCCTCCCTCACCCGGTTCGGCGAACGAGAAGTAGACCATCCGGTTTTCCGCGAACCGCGGGTCGAGTGTCACATCGAGCAGTCCCCCCTGGCCCCGCGCGTGGACCGCCGGCACTCCGCCGAGCGGCGCCGACAGGGCTCCGTTCGGGCTGACGATGCGGAGCCGCCCCGGCCTCTCGGTCACCAGCATCCGGCCGTCAGGCAGGAAGACCAGCCCCCACGGATGCACCAGTCCCTGGGCGACGGTTTCCGCGCGGACGACTCCGGGCGTGGAGTTCGGCGTGGGGGATCGCGGCGCGGGTCCCTGCGCAGACCCGCACGCGACGATGGTGGCGATGAGAACGAGTGTGGAGGTCAGGTGCTGCATGTGCCACTCCTTGAAACCAGTGTGATACTTTCCGGTGATCCCGGCACCAGCGCTTTACTAAGATACCCGCCGGCGCGATTGGGGAACCATGAAGCCAGTCTGTTTTGCCTCCCCCGCGGAATGGCCGGGCTGGATCGACGGCATTCGCAGAAGCGTCGATGACCGTCGTTACGCGATCCGCTTCACACCGCGACGGACCGGAAGCGTCTGGAGCCAGGTCAGCGCGACGCGGGTGGCCGAGCTCAAGAAGAAGAAACTGATGCGGCCCGCCGGACTCCGGGCGTTCGAGGCGCGAACGACATCGGCAGTATACGCCTACGAGCAGCGCCGGAACGCGTCGCTCGGTCCGGCCTTCGACAAACTGCTGAAGGCCGATGCCGCGGCCCTCATCGCCTGTTGCGCCGCGGGACGCACCATCGGGCCGCTCACTCCGAAGTGATGGGGGCGCGGAGCGAATAGAGGGCGGCGTCACACACCGGCCGATACCCGATGCGCCGGTAGATCGCATTGGAGGTGGGATTGGCAAGATCGGTGTAGAGACAACAGTACCCGTTGCCTTGATCGAGCAGGTGCTGGCTGAGCGCCGCGACGCATGCCGCCGCATATCCCCTGCCCCGCAGCTCGGGCGGAGTGTAGACGAAGTTCACCCGCACTCCGTCGGCGGTCTGCCCGGTCCAAGCCGCCATCGAGACCGGGCCGTCGTCATCCCAGACGAAAAGATGCCCGCTCAGCACGCGCTCCTGCGCGATCTCCCCGGCGTGCCGCTCGTCCCCCATGACGGACAGCATATCTCCCACCCATGGCGTCAGCCGGCCAATCTCTCCCAGGAGCGCGGGGCGGAGCCGGCCCGGTGCCCGCCGGTCCGGAGGCACCACCGTCCTGAGTTCGTGGATTCGCTGGCTCATCCAGAGCTCGGCATGACGGCCGGTGGCGGCCGCCACCAGCTCCGCAAAGGCGGCGACGGTAGGCTCCGGTCCTCCCACCGACGAGGCGTCGACGCACGCCACCGCCACGTCCGCGGCGAGGAGGGCGAGAGCCTCCGCGTCGCGCATCCGCGTGATGCCGACCTTGTCGGGCACGGTCCGGAACGCGCACCCGACGACCTCGTGCCCCGTGAGCGCCGCCGCGAAGTACTCCGCCGCGACCGGAGATCCACCACGCTTCGCGACCTCCCGGGCGATCCCCAGCATGAGGTTGTTCTCCACCTCCGCCAGGTGCAGAAAACGCTCGGTCGCCGAGAGAAAGGCCCTCGCGCCGGGGTAACGCGTCACGCGGATGGGTTTGGTCACGATGGTCGAATCGCGTCGCGCACCAGGATCACGGCGATCGCGGAGGCGGGGCGGGAGGTGGCGACGGCGCAGGCACCCGGAACATGATACTGCTCCATCGCCAGGGCAATCTCCGCTCGCGCCATGGAGGCGACCGATGGTCCGGGGTCGCGCCGTTTGGTCTCGCACGATACCGGGAGGAGAAGGAATGCCGGAAGAACGTAGCGTAGGTATCGGAGTGACATGATGCCTCAGGTGCCGGGAGCGCCTCTCCGCACCATCAACATACCAAGGTACAGGACCAGCCCCGCCACGACGGCGATCCCGGCGTCGCGCGCCTGGACCCGCGTGCTGTGCGAAAGCAGCCATCCGACCAGGACCAGCGCCACGATCGAGACGGCGACGCCCGCGGGAGCGCGGAACAGTGCGGCGGGAGCGCTCTCCCTGTGGCGGAGCACCGGCAGCGCCGCGCAGGTCGCGGCATAACTGAGCAGCCGCGCGATCACGCTGATCGTCGCGGCATAGACGAACGTTCCGCTCAGCGTGAGCAGCAGCGCGACGCCCGCCGTAATGACGATCGCTACGTGTGGAGTTCTGAACCGCGGATGGGTGACGGCGATGAGGCGGGGAAGTTGTCCCCCTTCGGCCATCGCGAAGGGGAGCCGGGATCCCGCCATCACGATCACGTTCAGGTTTCCGAGAATCGAAATCACGGCGCCGATGGTGATCAGGGCTGCGCCCCACGCTCCGAGAAAGCTCCCGCCCGCATCGGCGAGCGGACGCGTCGAGCCGGCCAGCCCGGGGACGGTGCCGATGGCGACGAGTTGGATGAGAAAATACAGCACGACGACCACGCCCATGGCGTAGAGAAGGGCGCGGGGAAGATCGGCCCTCGGGTTTCTGGCTTCACCTCCGGAAATCGTCGCCATCTCGAACCCGCTGAACGCGTAGACCAGGAGGAGGACCGAAGCCGAAAATTCCCCGAGCGGAGGCCGTGCGGCGAAGGAATACCGGCCGGTGTCGAGAACGAAGATCCCGACGCCGACGAGCAACAGAAGCGGGAGGAGTTTGGACACGGTGAAGATATTGCTGGCCCTGGTGGCGTTGCGGACGCCGAGCAGGTTCACCACGGTGAGCCCGGCGACCACCGTCCCGATGAGCACAACCCGTGGGACCGGCGACTCCGCGCCGGGCCAGAAGTATCCGAGGTACCCGATCAGGAGATTGCAGTTGGCGGCAAAGGCCGTGACGCGGGCAATCCAGATCAGCCATCCGACCTCGAAGCCGACCAGCGGTCCGAAGGTCTCGCGTGCGTAGAGGTACGGGCCACCGGTCCCCGTAAACCGGCTGCTCACCTCGGCAAAACACAGAATGATCAGGGTGACGACGAACCCGCACGCCAGGAAGGCGAGGAGACTCCACGCCCCGATGCGGCGAAACACTTCCGAGGGGAGCCCGAAGATCCCGGCACCGACGATCGCGTTGACGGCCAGTGCCACGAGATCCCACCTGCGGATCGCGCGGACGAGCCCCTCACCGGTGGGTTGGTCCACCGGGAGCGGGCTCAGAATCGAGGCACCCATCGCCTCACGCTCGTCGTGTATCGCTCGTACGAGGCGCCGAACTGCCGTCTCAGATAGGGCTCCTCGTAGCCGATCACGAACAGATTCACGATCACAATCCCGGCCGCGGCAAACATCAGGAGCCCCGTGGAGCGGGTGAGGAGGACCTCGCCCAGCAGGATTGTCCCCACGCTCAGATACATCGGATTCCGGACGTAGCGATACAGCCCGGATACGACCAGCTCGCGGGGTGGATCCACTGGGGAAAGCGTGCCCCGGCCGCTGGCCGCGAACTCCCAGATGCACCGCGCGAGGAAGAGCGCGCCGATGACGACGAGCAACCCGCCTGCGAGATGCATGGGATCGCCGAAATCGAACGTTACGTCGCCTAACCCGAAGTAACGCCAGGGCAGGTACACTGTCATGGTGCCGGGGAGAACCACAGCCCAGAGCAGACTCCGGGCGGCGAGCCACACTTTGCTCGGTACGCTCACTTCGCTCCGAAACCCCGCGCCATGCCGGTGGCGGCGGCGACCATCAGCAGCACGAGGATGGCTTGCACCATACTGATGCTGGCGTACCGCGGGGCTCGATGGGTATCGGGGAGCGTCCCGTGGGCAACCGCGCGCCGCCAGAGAATCAGCCGCAGCATCACTCCGACCTCCAGAAGCAGGATCAGCGCCAGGAAGCCCATCTTGGTGAGGAACAGGTGGTTGTGGAAGTAGTAGTCGGTTCCCTTTTCATAGCCGCCTAGAGCCCGAATCAGCCCCGTCACGATCCAGAGACCGGCGGCCACACCCCACCAGGAGTCGGCGACGAATACCCGTCGGAGCCCCGAAGTATCGAGCGGGCCGCGGAGCGCCCGGGCACGCGCGTAGACCGCTCCGAGCCCGATACCGAGTGCGAGGAGATGCAGCGCCGCCAGGAGCCATCGAAGAATCATCAGATCCAATCTACGTCCTGCGCTTTCGCTGGGGATCGACCGGAGTCGGGAGCTCGAACCAGATCTCGACGGTGTAGCCGTCCGGATCCCGGGCAAAGAGGTAGGGCTCCCCCGGAACGAAGTCCCCCTGGCTGATGACGGTGCCTCCGGCAGCGTTGACCGCCCGAGCCGCGCCCGCAATTCCTCGAGGAGACCGGAGCCGGTAGCCGAAGTGTTGAACGCCGCCGGCCTTCCCGGCGCCGGCTCGGTGTTTTTCGAGCACGAGGACATCTCGTGCACCGGGAGTCTGGAGCTGGGCACAGGCCGCGTCGCGGTAGACGACTGTCGATCCGAACACGCCGCGGTAAAACTCGATCGAGCGCTGGAGGTCGTGGACGGCGAGAGCGAGGTGGGAACCCAGCCTCCAAACCCCCATCACGCAAGCGGCATCTTAGCTCTGAATCCTTCACCCTGTCGACCCAACGGGAGATAACCATGAACACGATCCTCTGGTCCCTCGCGCTGTCCCTCCTCGTCGCAGCCCCGTCCACCCCGGCCAGCTTCGGTGGCTGGGCAACCATAAGTATTGAAAAGGTCCCCGATAAGGTGGTCACGGGGCAGCCACTCGACCTCGTCTTCGTGGTCAAGCAGCACGGGGTCACCCCCTTGTCGGGGCTCAAGCCCACCCTGGAAGTGAAAGGTGCCGGAACGGTCGCCCGCGTGGACGCCGCCCCGGGCAAAGAAAAGGGCCAGTACAAGGCGACGGTCGTCCTGGCACAGGCCGGCAGCTATTTCATCACGATTCACAGCGGCTTCGGCGAGAGCCGGCTGACGCTTCCCGCCATCTCGGCTGTCGCGGCGATCACTGGCAGCCGCTAGCGAGCTCAGGGTACCACGACGAGCGCGCCGAGCATCCCGCTCGCGAAGTGCGGCAGGCAGACAAACGGATAGCGGCCCGGCGGAAGCGCCGGGACCGCTATCGTATAGGTGTCGTTCTCGTCGAGCAGCAGCGGACTTGAGAGGGGTCCGATCTTGTCCCCCGGCATCGCGTGCTCGAGGAGCAGACGCGCCGCTTCCGGAATGGAATCCACGAAGAACTGAATGTTGTGAGGACCACCCGTCTGATTGATGAATCGGAGAATATCGCCCGCGCGGGCGGTGGTCTCCCCCGGCACGAACCGGGAAGTCATCCGGATTTCGCGAACCGTCGGCGCCGGCGCCCCCTGAAAGGCGGCGAGCAGCACGAGCGCGGACACGGCCGGCGCGAGGCGGGGGGGCAAGCTCACTGCCCGGGCCGAGGCTCGCCTGGCCGGTAGCTCTTGAGCGCTCCCGAGGGGCAGCGCGCAATCTGCGCTGCCACCTCGTCGGCCGGAGCGGCCTCCGGCCGGACCCAGTGTTTCCGGCGCACGTCGAACACCATCGGCAAGCCACGCACGCAGTTTCCCGAATGAATGCACAGTCCCGGGTCAAAGGTGACGGTGATTTCCGGAGTCTCGTACACCTGCTGACGATGACTCATCGCAAGACTTCCCTTTCGAGGCCACGGACGATCTTTGCCGTGGTCACGAGTTGTCCGGCATGACGCTGCGCGTGCTCCGCCGCATGGAATAGCAGTCCGCGGACCGTCGAGGGCAGTCCGGTCCCGGCCAACGAACCGCGCGTCGGCGAGCGTGGACTCGGGAGTCGCGGCAAGCTGTTGCAGAGCCGCGTCGACCGTGGCACGCCAGGCCTCCAGGAGCGCATCCAGCCAGGGCTCCGGCTCCTGTCTCCCCCTTCCCCCCAAACCTGCCTGCGGCTTCCCGTGCTCGGCATGCCGGTCGCCCCATCCTGCGCATGCGAGGCTCCTCCGGATTATCGCACCGACCAGGCGCCGCCCACGCGGTCCCGTGAGACACGATGGCCCTCCCGGCGAAGTCGCTCCGCCTGGCAGGCGGGGCCGGGAGGCCACTTGGGATTGAGCCGGCCATCGTCTCCCACCACGCGCCAATACGGCGCCACTGGGCGCTTCCCGGCGGCGATCTGCTCCTCCGCCGCGCCGGCGATGATATTGAGAAAGATACCGGTGGTCATCGGACACGTGATATCCGCTCCAGCACGTGCCGCCAGGCGCTCGCGCAAATCCTGGGGAGTGACGAGACGCCCCTTCCGCACCCGGCGCACCTCCTCCGCGACGAGTAGCGGAGTAGGCACCAGCATGCGTCCCTCACCCCGGGGGGCTTGGACGAGCTTCGGCCTCTGATCCGGTCGCAGCTTTGGAAGCCATGAAGTCCGCGATCGCATCACGAGACCCCGTGAACCTGGGCGATCACGAAGGCACGCACCGGGAACGTCCCGAATCCGCGGACCTTGACCGGCACCCCGAAAAATCGGCTGCCGCGCTCGGGTACCGCACCGAGGCCGCACAGATGCTCGACGATCGGGATGTCGCGCCCGAGGAGTACGGAGTGAACCGGACGTGCGCCATCGTTCGTGTCATCGATGTTGAACGAGTCGATGCCCACGAGCGCCGCTCCAGACCGGGCAAGCCATTCGGCCAGCTCACCGCTGAGGTGGGGATGGTCTTCGAAGTAGGCGTCGGTCCGCCAGTGCCGATCCCACCCGGTCTCGACGAGCACGGCGCGCCCACGCACCTCCTCGGGCCGTAGCGGAAGCCGGGAAATTGCCCGCGGAGATCCGGACGGAATCCGGACCACGACGCAGTCGAGGTCGGCGAGCGAGGACAGGCTGAGGTCGGCGAGATCCTTGCCGTCGGCATAGCGGTGAAAGGGGCTGTCGAGGTAGGTCCCCGTGTTGGCGACCATCTCGATCTTCCCGATGTGAAATTCGGTTCCCGCGGCGTAAATCGCCCGCGACTGCTGCCGGCTCAGGTAGTCACAGATGATGGGAGCCGGGAGACCCTTGTACGTCACCATCCCATGCTCGACCGTATGACTCACGTCGATCAGCCGGCCGGGGGCGGTGGAGTGCGTCACAGATGTTTGACCATGAACGTCGCGCTCGCCGGACAGAGCTCGCCGAATTCCCGGGTTCTCCGGATCGCCGGTGGCGCGCCCTCGCGCTCCACCCGCGCGTACCCCAGCCGCTCGAAGAATCCCGCCGCCGTCGTCGTGAGCAGATAGATCGAACCCACCCCGCTGCCCCGCGCATGTTGCTCCGCGGCAGCCACCAACGCGCGGCCGTTTCCCGAGCCGCGGGCGCCGGCATCGACTGCCAGGGATCGCAGCAGCGCTTCCGTTCCCAGCAGCTCGAGCCCCACCACGCCATGGGGCCGATCCATGGCGCCGCACCCGAAGAAATGTGAGAGGTCGGCTGCAGCGAGATCCGCGGTGGGCAGGCCGGCCAATTCAGCGAGTCGGCGTACCTGCGCGGCATCAGGCTGCCGGAATATGGGAATCGCGGTCATGGGTGCTGGGGCCGGCGAAAAGGCGGAGCATGGAACCAAAAGGTAAGCGGTGAGCGGTTCGGGCGAGCCAGGGATTACCGCTCACCGCTTACCGCTCACCCTTGACCGTTGCCCGTTTCGCCGACTTACGGGACGCGAGTGCCCTCCGTGTGGAGGCGAAGGACTGAGTCGGCGCCGGTCGTGGAGTAGTGCGCAACTGTCGTTCCAATCAGCTTCCCATCCTTGAGCCGCATGACGCTGTGGGTGGTCACCCGAACGCCCTTCCGCAGGACGCTCTCGTACGGCCCTGTTTCGGTCGTAACGCTGTCGCCGGCCACTTCCACCACGCGCGATGGTACAGGCTTCGCCCGTCCCGGAAAAGTGATGCTCCATCCCGCCGTATCCGCGGTGGCAACCATCGTCGTTGTCACCAGGACGCTATCGCTTCCTTCGGCCATCGAGCGAACTGTCCAGGTGCCGGCAACGTCGGCGAGCGCGATCGGCGCCGGCGGGGGCGGAGTGACCACGGCGGTCGTGTCCTGCGCGGGAGGCTGCTCCGACTTGCTGCATCCGGTCGCGACGGCAGCACAGCACAACAAAGCGAGGAACCGCATGAAACCCTCCGAGACAAGACGTACGGTATGGTGAAATAGCGGTCGAGCCGCCGAATGTACGGCCCGAAGGCGGGAACGGCAATGCGACGG
>Ga0210377_10000462_pt1 | contig 39180 bp, 39 predicted proteins | sample PLM4_65_b1redo_FD_155480 | JGI IMG/M metagenome (GOLD analysis project Ga0210377, IMG submission 155480) | Groundwater sediment microbial communities from an aquifer in East River, Colorado, USA - PLM4_65_b1 redo | ecosystem: Environmental > Terrestrial > Soil > Riparian zone | place: USA: East... | reverse complement strand
AAGACCCGGGACGGGATCATGGGCCTGCGGTGATGCAATTCCGAAGCCGCCCAGGGCGCCGGGCCGGGGGCCATAGGCGAGGCGTTATGGGATCCGGACGGTGATGCCGATTTTCCCCGGATTCCTTTTGAGATCGTCGACAAATTCCTGGAGCGATTTCACCAACCGCTGGGTATTTTGATAGAGCAGCGTGTCCGCGACGAACTTGCCCATGGTGCCCTCGCCGCGGTTCACCTTGGCGAGGATCGAATCGAGCTGGCTCGCGGTCGACTGCGCCGAGGCGGAAAGTTTGGCGAGGTTGGCCATAAGGGAGTCGGCGGTGCGGGCGGTCCGGTCGAGTTGCGCGGCCAGCAGCACCGAATCGATCCGCGCGCTCACTGCTCTCAATCCCTGCATGGTCGTCGTCAGCTGGGAAATCGGTCCCGTCGTCGTGTTGGAATAGACACCGGCCAGCCGTTCGAAGGCCTGGAGCGACCGGCGCAGATCCTCCGAGACCTCCTTGAATTTGATCGCCTCGACGCCGGAGAGCACCCCCCTGGCCTGATCGCCGAGCTCCGTACCGATGTCCATGAAGCCGCGCTTTACGGTGCCCACGATGACGGCGTCGGCCGGGAGCGGCTCCGGCGACGAGCCGGGATTGAAGTTGATCATCGCGTCGCCAACCAGTCCAACCGACGCAAGCTCGGCCGCCGCGTCGCGCCTCGGCTGCACTTCCTCGTCGAGGTGAAGGCGCACCAGGACCTTGCCGTAGCCCCGGTACTCGATGCCGTCCACGATCCCCAATTGCACCCCGGAGACTTTGATCGGCGAGCCGCGCTTGAGCGTCCCCGCATCGGTGAACTGCACGGCGACGGTCGGCTCGCGGGAGAACCGCTTGCCGCCGAGCCACATCAGCCCGCCGATGAACAGCAGGGCGCCAACCAGCACCAGCGCTCCCACCGTCGCTTCCTGCTTGTAATGGAGATCCATGGGTCCCGTTCAGGCGGCGAAGGAGGAGTTTTCGAAATCGCGCTCGAGAAACGCTTTCACTTTCGGGTCGTTCGATTGCCGGAACTCCTCGGGAGTCCCTTGCAGCACGATTCTGCCGTCGGAGAGCAAGGCGATGCGGTCGGCGACGTTGAAGGCGCCCCGCACGTCGTGGGTGACCATCACGCTGGTGACCCCGAGCTCCTGGTCCAGCCGCTTTACCAGTTCGTCGATGATGTCCGCGTTGACCGGATCGAGACCGGAGGTGGGCTCGTCGTACAGGAGGTATTTCGGCGCGCCGGCGATCGCCCGTGACCGGATCGAGACCGGAGGTTGGCTCGTCGTACAGGAGGTATTTCGGCGCGCCGGCGATCGCCCGAGCGATGCCCACGCGCTTGCGCATACCACCGGAAAGCTGGGCCGGAAACTTGTCCATCGTTTCGGGAGTCAGGTTGACCAGTTTGAGACATTCCGCCACGCGGGTCCTGGCATACTCCAGATCATTGAACTTCGTCACATCCGACAGCCCGAGCCGAACGTTCTCGAAGACGTTCATGGAATCGAACAGGGCGCCGTTCTGGAATACATAGCCGATCCGGGTGCGGAGCTCGGACAATTCCTTCCGATGCAGCGTGGCGACCTCGCGCCCGTCCACCATCACCTTGCCGGCGTCGGGACGGATGAGACCGTTGATGTGCTTGAGCAGCACGCTCTTGCCGGTGCCGGAAGGCCCGAGGAGCGCGAGGGTCTCTCCTTCCCGCACTTCGAAGTCCACCCCGTCGAGGACCACCTGCTCGCCGAAGCGTTTCTTGACCCCGCGCAGCTCGATCATGCGGTGAGCAGAAACCTGGCGAGGAGCGCGTTGATGAGCAGGATCACTACCGAGCTGGCGACGATCGCCGCGGTGGTGGATTTTCCCACCCCCTCCGCCCCCTGCTTGGTGTTGAAACCCATGTAACAGGAAATCAGGCCGATCGCGAAGCCGAAGCTGGTCGCCTTGATGATCGAGTAGTACGCGTCGAACGGCCGCCAGAAGTACCTCGCGCCGTAGGTAAAGTCCGCATCGGTCACCGGTAGCACCTGCTTGACGCTAATCCAGCCAGCGCCGATCGCCACCACGTCGGCGATGATCACGAGGACCGGCAGCATCAGGGTGGCGGCGAGCACCCGCGGGATGATCAGGTGGGACGCCGGCGACCGGCCCAACGACTCGAGCGCGTCGATCTGCTCGGTCACCCGCATGGTGCCGAGCTCGGCGGCATAGCGGGCGCCGATCCGCCCCGCCAGCACGAGGCCGATGAGCACGGGGCCCAGCTCCAGCACGATATTCTCCACGATCAACGTGCCCAGCACGTACAGCGGCAGGTTCGTTTGCCACTGGTAGCCCGCCTGGAGGGCCGTGACCGTGCCCGCGAATCCCGCGATCACGAAGACGATGGGCAGCGAGCCGACTCCCACGGTGGCGGCCTCGGTGACGGTGCGCGGCACCCAGATGCGCACCTCGCTCAGGCCCCTCACGAGCTCGACGACCAGGAGGCTCAACCGGCCGAATTGCGCCAGGAAGCCGAGAAACAGCCGGCCGGTGAGCCGCGGGAGCTGCAGGATGGCAGACGTCATAAGGGCTCCTTATCTTGGGCTCCCATGCCCCCGAAGTCCACCCCGATCCAACGCGACTCACTCTTCCAACGCAAGCTCCTCGCGTGGTTCCGGCGCCATGGTCGGGACCTTCCCTGGCGTCGTACCCGCGATCCGTATCGCGTCCTCGTGTCCGAAGTCATGTTGCAACAGACCCAGGTGGCGCGAGTCGAGTCGTACTACCGCCGATTCCTGGCGACATTTCCGACGGTCGAGGCCCTCGCTCTCGCTCGGGCGCGGCCCGCACGGGTCCGGGAGGCTTGGGATGGGCTGGGGTACTACCGCCGAGCCGCGAATCTGCACCGGCTCGCGCGGGATGTGATCGGTGAGCACGGCGGGCAGATTCCGGACGACGTGGAAACGCTGCGGCTCCTCCCCGGTATCGGCCGTTACACCGCGGGCGCCGTGGCGAGTTTTGCCTTCGAGCAGGCCGTCCCCGCGATCGACACCAACGTCGCGCGGGTGCTCCGGCGGGCGTTCCATCCTCGCGCCGCGACGAACGCCGCGGGAGAACGGAAACTCCGGAACACCGCTGCGCGACTGAACTCCACGCCGGGCCCGCGAGCGTGGACGTTCAATCAGGCGATCATGGAGCTGGGGGCGACAATCTGTACTGCCAGAATAGCGAAGTGCGGGGAGTGTCCCGTCGTACTCGCGTGCATCACCGGCAGGAAACGTAAGAGGCGAGAGATGACGGCATTTTCCCTCTCACGTCTCACGTCTCACGTCTCACCGCAGTAGCACCCCGCCGATCAGTGCGACAACAGCCAGCGCCCCCGCGATGATCTCCGTCATCCTCATCCGGCGCCGGAGCGCGTCGAAGAGCGCCGCGTGCGGCCCGACGGGATCGAGCCGCAGAAGCCGGGTGAGGGTGGGCACCGTCACCACGAGTGTGATCCCGGCCGATGATCTCCGTCATCCTCATCCGGCGCCGGAGCGCGTCGAAGAGCGCCGCGTGCGGCCCGACGGGATCGAGCCGCAGAAGCCGGGTGAGGGTGGGCACCGTCACCACGAGTGTGATCCCGGCGGCGAGGAGACCGGCGGCCTGCATCAGCATCAGCGACATCGGGAAACCGCTGACGGCACTGGCGGCGCCGTAGAGCCGCAGCGTCATGAGGAGTCCGGAGAGCACCACCATGACGACCCCGGGGAGCGTCATGCCGCGCAGCAATCTTCCCTGCACCGCCATCGCCCCGCCCAGCTCGTTCCGGGCCAGCTGCTGCATCAGCATCCCGGTGCCCATCGCGGCGAAACTGCCGCCCATCCAGAGCACGAACCCGAGGTCGTGGACGAAGAGGAGCAGGTGCCTCACGACAGCGTGGTCGTGAGAAATGTGGAGTCCACCGGCTGACGGCCGGCGTAGCCCGACTCCACGTCGTGCCAATGCGTGATGTGGTCCTCGTCGACGCGCCAGCAGAGAAAGACGAGGCGATCCTCGCGCAGGGTATAGAAGTCGACCAGCCCGGCGTCGAAGCCCTTGAAGAGGCAGCCGATGGCGGCGATCTCGTCGAGGAATCCGCTGATCCGGTCGGCCGACTCGGTCATGGCGCGCCGCGCCGCCAGGAGCTCCTCGGTCTCTCCCCGGTCCGCGCGTGCGCCGGCGGCGAGCAGCTCGTACTCCGCGCCGGCATCCTGCCAGACGCGGTATTCGGCGCGAAGGTCGGTCAGAATCCGCCGCAGAAGCGGGAGCGTACGCTCCGCTTCTTCGAGGGTGAAGATGCGCGCTTCTTCCACGTCATCCTCCGCCATCGTTGTGAGGGTGTATACCTAACATTCGACAGGAAGGCCGGAAGGTCAAGTCTTGCGCGCCGCGAGCGCAGAGATTGCGGCGCGTTCACCTTCCGCCAGGTACCACTTGAGCTGGTCGACGGCGAATGTTTCACCCAGGCGCACGCGTGGACGAATCCAGAGCAGCGGCGCCCGGCCGGGCGTGCTCTCCCAGAGCGCGCGGGCGAGCGCGGTGTTGCTCGCCATCAGGACCCGCTGGGCGTCCCCCGAAAGCCGGATCAGCGCCGGCGGCTCCGGACCGGCGCGCTCCGGCGGCAACATGTCGAAGCCCGAGCCGACATCGATCGCCACGACGAGATCGGCGGGGATGCCCGCGGCGACGGCGAGAGGCACGACGGCGCGCAGACCTCCGTCGGCACAGCGCCGGCCATTGAGCTCGAACGGAGGAAAGAAGAGCGGCAGCGCGCAGCTCGCGCAGAGCGCATCCAGCAGCGGCACGTCCTCTCCGCCGGCCCCGAACACCAGCTGGTCGCCACGGTCGAGATCGGTCGCGGTCACCGAGAGCGGGACGACCAGCTCGTCGAATCGGGCGACGGGAAGCAGCGCCTCCAGCGTCTTGCGGAACGGCTCGGGGCGCAGCAGCGCGCGGGACCATAACCCGCGGATGATCGCCGTGCGATCGACGGCGAAAATGTCCCGTTGCCTGACCGCGAGCAGCCGCTCGGCTCCCTGATCGGGCGAGAGCCCCGCCGCGAGACCGCTCGCGATGACGGCGCCCATCGAGGTCCCGACGTAGTGCGTCGGCACGATCCCGGCCGCCAGCAGCGCTCGCATCGCACCGAGGTGCGCCGCCGCCTTGGCCCCGCCCCCCGAGAGCACCGCGATAACGCGGGATTGCTTCGGCGGCGCTGCCGCCTCGCCACTGGTCACCCGCGCTGCCGCGACTCGTGCCGTGCCCGGGCCTCCTCGTAGCGAGCCCGCTCCTCATCGGTCTCGGGTATGAGGCGGGGCACCCGCTTCGGCCTCCGCGACAGGTCGATCGCGACGAAGACCACATGCGCGGTGTGGGTATGCTCGCGGGCGCCGGTGCTCACCTGCTCGGAAAACACATTGACCGTGATGTCCATCGAGCTGTTGCCGACGTAATCCACGGTCGAGTAGCAGGTGACGAGGGCGCCCACCGGAATCGGCTGGTGAAAGTCCAGGCGGTCGATCGATTTGGTCACCGCCGGGCCGCCCGCATGCCGGATCGCCGCCACCGCCGCCGCCTGATCGACCAGCGCCATGAGATGGCCGCCGAACAGGTCGCCCAGCACGTTTTGCATGTGGGGCATCACGAAGGTCGTGATCTCGCCACGGGAGAAGGACATGGTGCGCGAGTCTGGAACCACTTGTGTCCTTTCGGCTGGCCAATCAGTAATCTACAGGTCGGAGATAATACTCCCCGATCGCAGTCTGGCTCACCATCGCCACCGTCGGCAGCTTTCGCTTCCAGTGGGTCGAGTCGAGTCGGCCGCGAACCAGCTCGACCTCGTCGGCGGTGTAGCCCGCCGCGGCGATGGCGTCGGCGGGATATCCCGTGAGCAGCCAGTGCAGAATTGCATCGGCCTTCGCGTAGCTGATGCCCAAGTCGCCTTCGTCGGTCTGGCCTTCGACCAGATCGGCGGTCGGCGTCTTCCGCACGATAGCCTCGGGCACACCGAGGTGGCGGGCGAGCGCCCAAACCTGGGACTTGAACAGGTCGCCGATCGGGTTGACCGGGGGTGTATCGTCGGCATGCCAGGTGAAGTAGCCGAACAGGCGCTCGGTCTTGTTCCCGGTGCCGAGCGGGAGTGCCCGGAGCGACGCCGAGCGATCGAACAGCGCGGTCATCCGGAGCCGCGCGCAAATGTTTCCCAACCGTACCGGGTCCGGGCGATCGCCGAGACCGGCAACGAGCCCGTCCACGGCGGCGGAGATGTCGATGGTCTCGGCGGGAAGTCCGAGCGCTTCGATCACCAGGCCGGCGTGCGCGAGCGATTCGGGACTGGAGGTGCAGTACGGCATGCGAAGCGCCGTCACGTTCGCCGCTCCGAGCGCTTCCGCCGCGAGGTGCGCGACGACGGCGCTATCCACCCCGCCGGAGAGTCCCACGACGGCCCGGGTGAATCCGCGCCGGCGCACGACCTCATCCTTCAGAAACTCGACCAGCCAGCGGCGAGTGAGTTCGGGATCGATGGCGAGCGGATCGCTCCGAGATCCGAGCCGGGATGGCTGGGGGGATCGGGCGGAAGGGCGGGTGGGCGGCTGGGCGGCAGGATGACTCCGAGCGCCATTGTCCAGCGCGCTGCCTTCCCGCGGCCTTCCCGCGAGCTCATCCAGCAAGTGAGGAAGCCGCATCTCGAGATCGGACAGCAACGGCAGGTCGGCCCGCACCCGGGGGATTTCCTCGAGCTCCACCGTCACCCTGAGCAGGTCCTCCTGTCCTCCTCGAAGACCTTCGCCCGCGCCAGCACGTCGCCGCGCGGGCCGACTACCAGGGATCCGCCGGGAAACGCCTTTCCGCCCTCGAATCCGACGAGCTGCGCCAGCGCGACGTAGATCCCATGTTCGCCGGCGATCGCCTGAACCGTGCGCTCCCAGCGGAGCAGGCTTGCCGGGCGTTCCTCTCCCCCTTGGTCGGGCGCAAGTCCGCGCGCAGGACTCGCGCTGACGATCATCACCAGTTGCGCCCCCTCGAGTGCGGCTATGGTGGGCACCAGCGAGTGCCAGGCGTCTTCACAGATGATCACCGCCGCCCGGCCCCAGCGGGTGTCGAACGCACGAACCGACCGCCCCGGCTCCACGAATCGCTCTTCGTCGAAGACGCCGTAGGTCGGGAGGAACACCTTGCGATGCACGTGGCGGATCCCCGCGTCGGCACCGCCCAGCGACGCAACCAGACGCAACCAGGGCCGAGTTGTGGAGCCGGGTGCGCCAGATCTCATAAAAGCCGACCACGATGTCCAGCGGCGGCGCCCCTGAGGTCTGGTGCAGCCGGGACAGATCGGCGTAGAGGTCGTCGGCGCTCCGGGCCAGCTCTCGCACCGCGCCCTCGACGAAGTAGCCGGTGAGGGCAGTTTCCGGAAGGATCAGGAGGTCGGGGGGCTCGGGGTCCCCGGCAAAAGTGCCGAGCAACTCACCCAGGCGGGCCAGGTTGCGCGCGTAGGCCCCTTTCAAGGGCTTGAGTTGGGCGATCGCGAGACGGAGCATCCTGGAAGATAGCTATCAGCAAGCAGCTAACGGCTGCCCGGCCCCCCCGGGTAGTCGTCAGCAGTTAGCAGTTAGCGGTTAGCAATTAGTATTGTCCCATGCCCAGCCTCCTCGAGGCCCTCTCCGGCGTCCCCAACGCATCTCTCCCTCTTCCCGGTCTCGCCACCGCGGGCCAGCCGAGTGCCGCCGCGCTCGAGGCTTTCAAGGCCGCGGGGGGAGAAGTCGTCCTCGATATTCGTGACCCGATGGAGGCGCGACCGTTCGAGGAGGCCGAGCTGGTCCGCGGGCTCGGCATGGAATACGTGAACATCAGCGTGCGGCAGGGCTCACTCGATGACGGAATGATGGATCGGGTCCTGGCAACCGTGCGACGAAGTGCCGATCAGGGCCGCCCGCTGCTATTCCACTGCGCCAGCGCCAACCGGGTGGCGGGCGCGCTCCTCCCCTATTTCATCCTCGACAAGGGAATGGCTGAGGACGAGGCGGTGGAGTCCGCAATGCGGATCGGCTTGAGAGGAGCAGACCTGATGGAGTGGGGGCTGGATTACGCTCGTCGCAGAGCGGGGAGCTGAGGATTGATGCTGGATGCTGGTACGGTCCACCCCAGCATCCAGCATCCAGAAACCAGCATCCAGTTACGGCCTTCTCGATCTCCCATTTCCCCCACCATTCCCGCCCCGACTGCCGCTGCTCGACGCCTGTGGCGCGGATTGCCTCGGTCCCTGACTTCGCGGAGGCGGGGCGCTGGCGCGATTCGGCTCGCGCCGCGCCGGCTGGGAGCGCTCGCGCGGCGCTTCCCGTGATGGTTCGGACCGTGCCCGGGGTGCCTCACGACCTTCGGGCCGTGCCCGTGGCGCCTCGCGACCCGACGGAGCAACCCGCTCGGGCCGACTGAAGCCGCGGTATGGCTCCGACCGGTCGGGGCCGCGCGTCCGCGGCGCGTTGAGAACATCTGCGCCACGAGAGCGCCGCGCGGGAGGGGGAGAAGCCGCGGGGGCTCTCGAATTGTTGTTGGGCCCACGTCCCACCACCCCACCCGCCGGGCGCGCGGGACCCCGTGCACGACCATCGTACGCCGGCGACGAGACGCGAGTGGGTCCTCTTGCTGGACCGGTCACCGAGCCACCGAAGCCGGATCCGAACGTCCCCCGCGTGCCGGAGCCCAGGCTCCCTCTCGGCACCACGGTGTAGCTGCGCGGCCGCCCTACCAGCACCGGCGCCCTGCCTGACGGAAACGACGGCCGGGACGGGAAGTACGGATACCCGTATCCATACCGGTATCGGTAGGGGTAGTAGCTGCCGTAGCTGCCGTAGCTGCCATAGTAGTACGGATTGTAGAAGCCCAAACCGAATGACCAGCCGCCGTCGAAGGGCCAGCGACGGCATCCGTCGTAGCGCCAGCTCCAATTGTTGCAGTAGAGGTAATCGTCGTAGATGTACGTCGGGCCGCCCGGATACACATACGTGTTGTAGCTCGTGTAAGTGGTCTCTCCGTACACCCGATACCCCATCACGTCATAGTCGAAGCCCCGAGGACCGGCGAGCCGCTGCACGAGCTCGGTGATCCCGGGCTCCGGATCGGCCGCGCGACTGTCGATCTCGAGCCGCGTATAGTCCCAGCGGTCGGCGAGAACGATCTCGTCGAAACGCCAGGGTTCCTCCGACACCGCGGTGTAGATGAGCCCGGTTCCGTCTCCCGAGGCACGGAAGGCGGCGTCATACGTTTCGCCGCGCACTTCGTAGCGGCGCCCCGCCTGAACCCGGCTGTCGTCGCGCGGGTCGAGTGGGAAGAGGACTCGAAGCCTTCCGTTGGGATCGAAGTGGAGCACCAGCAGAAACCCGTCGATGTCGGCATCCACCTGGAGCCGGACCCGATCGCCTTCGCGGTAGCGACGATCGTTGTTCATCCAGAGGTGTACCGGGGGACGTTCGCCTTCGAAGCGCCGGACTTCCCCGGCGGCCTCGCTCGGCGAGCCGCTGAGTGCGGAGAGTGCTGCGACGAGAATCATCATACGGGCCTCCGGGACTGCGGCCGATCGAACTGCTCTTTCAAATGGACACCGGACGAACTGCCTGCGCAATATCCAGTTTTGTGCCACCCTCGCGCATTACGTAAGATTCTATGGGGCAATAACTTGAGTCAGACGACGGTCGGAGCTCCAGTGTCCGCGCCCAGGGACAGTATGGGTGCCTCGATTCCGGTTCCGTGGACTAGGGCCTCCGATGCCAGTACATCCGCATCTCCGCGATTCTGCCGTCACTCGTTTCACAGAACAGGGCGCCCCTCGCCTCGACCCATTCGCCGCTGCGGCGGCGCCGGAACACCGCCTTGAACTCGGTCGCGAACCAGGGGCCGGCCACGTAGATCTCACCCGTGGTGACGGTGATTTCCGACTGATGATAGGGGACGTCGCTCCAGTACCGCCGGATCGCTTCCGTTCCCTCGAGCCGGTCGACAAAGGGGGTCTCCTGAAACACAGCGTCGGTGTTGAAGACCGAGATGATCCGGTCGAGCTGTCCTTTGGACCAGGCGCTCGCGAATGTGTCCATCAACTCGCGCGCAAGCGTCTTGGTCGTAGTCGGCTCGGCTGGGGAACTCATGCGCGTGACGTTGACCTCCTATGGGATGCCGAAGAATAATCGTCGACTCTAGTTGCAGGGCGGCTGATTTTCGTCCAAATTCGCCAAAGGGACGGTTTTCGTTCTCGACCCCGCCAAAGACTCCCATGGGCCCCCCAGGAGACTTAAGTTAAGGACCACAGAGAATTGAGTTGAGACTCCCACTCGGGGGGTCTTTTCACCTCAGGAGGACGTTCTATGCGACGTACCATCGCTGGTTTCGTGGCAACCGGTCTGCTGACTATTGGTAGCGCGGCTCCGGCTGCGGCCCAGGCGCGAGGATATGTCGGATTTGGAGGCGGTCTATCGATACCGACCGGCAATTTCGCTGACGCGTACAAGAGCGGCTATGTGGGACAAGTTATTGCCGGTATCACCGGCGCCAACGGCATGCTGGGCGGCCGGATCGACGGCATGTACGTAAGGCACTCATTCGAGGGGACTGTTGACGGCTCCACCCAGATGCTCGGAGCCAACGCCGACCTGGTTGTTGCTCCAGGCAGCGCGGGCTCGAAGCTGCGTCCCTACCTGCTGGGCGGTGTCGGCTTCTTCAATGTGAAGGACGAGCTCGGCTCGGTCGAACAAGAGGGTGAAACCAAGTTCGCCTTTAATGTCGGAGGTGGATTGTCGGTCAAGGCGGGGAGCAAGATGTCGGTGTTCCTCGAGGGCCGGTTCATCAGTGTCCAGACCGAGGGTAACTCGTCCCTGACCCCTGACTCCTGACTCCTGACCCCTTGTTTCACGTATGTCTCGAAAAACCCTCTGCCCTTGTCATCCACTCTCGCCCCTCCTGCCGTCCCCTCGAGTGCGAACTCGCCCCTGAGCTGAAGGAACCATCGTGCGAAGCCGCCCGCCTCCGAGCGGCTCCCCTGTGCATCGAGCACGCGGATGCTGAGCCGGAGGGTGTCGCGGTCGCGCCGGGCAACGAGCTCGAGGTTGGTGGGCGACAGGACTCCCGGCGCGCCCCGGGCCGGTCGCGCCCCGCTCCGACGAACCTGCTCGAACCGGTACACCTGGAGCGCGCCCAGCGAATCGAAGAGCGCCAGAAAAAACGGCGACGATCCTGACAGCGTGTCGCGGCCTTCGGCCAGCACCCCTCCATAGAGAAGCGTGAACCTGCTGCCGGTGCCCACGCCCCACTCCCAGGTGGTGCCGTGCCACTCCCCCCAGTTGTGATCGTGATACGCGGCGGCGTGTTGCACCCGCCGGCAGGTCTCGTCCACGCAGAAAGTTCCGGTCGCTGAGGCGCGGAGCGCGGGGACTACATAGCCGGAGCGAAGATCCTGCTCCTCACGCTCGACCGCGGGAAAGAACTGGTGCGCCGCAGGTGTCACCTCGAGATCGAACGCCAGCCCGGGCGCCGTTCCCATGATCCGGTAGACTCCCTCGTGTTGCCGAACGCTGCTCGATCCCAGGATCAGATCCGCGCTCGCGGTGTCGATCTGAACGCTCCCCGACGGGATCGCTGCCATGTACCGGCGGAGCGAGCCGTCGCCACGGCGATGGGTGACCAGGAGCTGGCCTCCCCAATGCCCCCGCCCCACCAGCCCACCCACCACATAGGAGATGTACCACCACTCCTCGGGACCCGTCACCACGTTGAAATAGTGCCATTCTCCCCAGGTCGAATCATTGCCCTCCGGAAGGTGGAAGCGGTCCAGCTCGTCATAGAGCTCCTCCCGCGAGGGATTGATGAATGCGATGTCCCCCCGGGTGTCCTCCCATCGTCCTGCCACCAGCCGGAGACTCGCGCCCACGGCGGCCGCTCGGCTCGGGATTTCTCCGCCGGCACGCACGGTGAGCGTCCGGCCGGCGTGGGTGAGGTAAACCAGCTTCTGCTCGATCACCGGTGACACCGCGGCGACGACCTCCCGGTGCCGCGGACCGCCCAGCAACTGCCGGGTGACGAAGCGTGCCCGGTCGATCCCGTAGAAGAGTCCGCTTTGCGACCCGGTCCGGAGCCCTTCGAGATCGATCCCCTCCGGTAGCGCGGTGACCTCCCCGCCCCCCACCAGGGCGACATCGCGCGACTGGATCAGCATCGCCTCACCGACCGAGAGCAGCACCAGCATCACCCCGGCGCCGATCGAATAGCCGAAGAGGAGCAGGAGCGCCCGGGCCTTGCGGACGAAAAGATGGCGGAGCGCGAGAGTCAGGAGCACGGGGCTAGCGAGCAGGGACCGGGGACTGGGCACTGGGCACTGGGTCGATCCGGCCGTCGATGAGATGGATCGTCCGCGACGCCTCGGCGGCGAGGTGCTCGTCATGGGTCACCACAACGATCGTCATCCCGTCCTCATTCATCAGGCGGAAGAGCTCCAGGATTTGCCGTCCGGTCGAGAGATCCAGCTCCCCGGTCGGCTCGTCGGCAAGGAGCAGCGCGGGGCGATTCGCCAGCGCCCGCGCGATCGCGACGCGTTGCATCTCGCCGCCGGAGAGCTGCGTCGCCCGATGGTCGGCGCGCTCTGAGAGCCCGACGTATTCCAGCAGTTCGCGGGCCCGCTCCCGTCGCTTTACCCGACCGATGCCCGCCTCGGCCATTGGCAGCTCAACGTTTTCCAGAGCCGTGAGAACCGGAAGGAGGTGGAACCGCTGGAAAATGAATCCCATGCGCAGGAGCCGGAGACGGGTGAGGGCGGAGTCCGTGAGCCGGCCGAGCCCAACGCCTTCGAGCGAGACCGTGCCAGAGTCCGGCGCCTCGAGCCCGCCGAGCACATGGAGCAGGGTGGACTTGCCGCTCCCCGACGGTCCGGTGATCCCGACGTACTCCCCCTGCCGCACCGAGACGGATACCCCCCTGAGAGCGCGCACCGACCGTGCGCCCAGCCTGAACTCCTTGACCAGATCATGCGCCTGGAGCAGAAGCTGCGCGCCGCTCATGTCGCCTCTTCCCGCAGGGTCGCGGCGATCGGCGCCCGTGCCGCGCGCCACGCCGGCCACGCCCCCGCAATCGAGCCGGCGACGAGGAGCGCCGCCGCCGCGCGAATGACCGCCCCCCGCTCCGGAACGAAAAAAGAGATCGCCGCCGGGAGACCGGGAAAGGACGTGAGAATTCCGTCGAGATAGCGCGCCGTTGCGAGCCCGAGCAGGAGCCCGATGGCATTGCCGGCGAGCGTGAGGAGCGCTCCCTCCGCCAGCACCCGGCGCACGATCCCTCCCCGGCTCACGCCAATGGCCCTGAGCGTCGCGATCTCGCCCAGCCGCTCGTTGACGGTGATGGTAAGCAACGTGGTCACCAGGAGGATCCCGACGAATAGGCTGATGGTGCCGAGAATCAGCGAGAGCTGCCGGAAGTAGGTGAGCCGGGTGCGGAAACGGGCCACCAGCGTCGTCACGCTGTTGACCTCGGCCCCCGGCGCCAGCCGACGGATCTCCGTGGCCACTGCTTCGACGTCTTCGTCGCGGATGACCTTGACCATGATCATCGAGGCGCGATCCCCCGCCACGCGACCGAGCCCGCGCATCACTGGAAGCGCGATTCCCACGGTGCGCTGGCCGCGAGCCGCGTAGAGCCAGTGGACGACGCCGCGCACGACCAGCCTGCGCCCGCTCGAGGCGCGGGCCACCTGAGGGTCAGTCCCGGAGACGATTCGCACCGTGTCGCCCGGTCGCCATCCTGTGGCAGCCGCCACCGTCCCGCCGATCACGATGCCCGCGGTATCGCCGGGGGCGAGATCGGCTCCGCGATCGAGCTCGTAGAGCCCCTGGCCCTGCGGTTCGACTCCCAGACCCGCGAGCGGCAGCAGCGAATCGCCGGACGCGGTAAACAGCGCGCCGCCGAGCACCGCGCCGGCGGCGCTGATCCTCGGGTCGGCGCGAAGGCGCGCGGAGAGCGCCGCCGCCCCGGGAAAGGTCGCCTCGGTGTCGAAGGGCAGCGTACCCTTGGGTGCCAGACGAATCTGGTAGCCCCGCGACAGCAACATGCGCTCGAACGACCTCTCCATGCCGCCGGCCAGCATCACCATGTCGAGCAGCAGCGCCGCCGCGACCGCGATGCCAAGGACGGCGAGCGTATTCCGCAGCCGGTGACGGCTCAGGTTCTTCGCCGCGAGCCGGATCATCCGCGGCGCCAGAGCACGAGGGGGCGGGTCCTCACCAGGCGCGCGGCGGCAATTCCGCCGGCCAGGAGGCCGAGCAGCAGCGAAAGGACCGCGCCGAAGAGGGTGATGCCGGGTGTCAGCAGCGCGAACCGCAGGTCGGTGTCGAATCGGTGGCCGTAGTAGGCGTTGATGACGGCGGTCGACACCGACGCCAGTCCGATTCCGAGCGCCGCGCCGAGCAGGGCCACGAGGCACGCTTCGAACAGCAGTGCCGCGAAGACCGTCCGTCGGCGGACTCCGATCATCCGCATGACCGCCGCGTCGAGACGGCGCTCCTCGACTTTGAGCAGCATGATGCAGAGGAGAAAGACCGCGCTCGCGACGATCGAAATCACGCCGATCGCGCGATGAAAGCGGCTCACTACGAGAAACGTACGCGACGATTCGGAGGCGATCTCCGCCGACGGGCGCACCCGAAACCCCACCGCCAGGCGGTCGAGCCTCCGCGCGGCTGAATCCGGATCGACGCCTGGCTGGAGGCTCACCCCCGCGCGGTCGATCCGATCGGGCGCGCCGAGCAGTGCGGCCAGGTCGGACAGATGGAACCGCGCGTGAAATTCGTTGCGCAGCACGGTCGCCGGATCGGAGCGCGGCTCGTATATCGCCTCCACCACCATCAGCAAGCCCGGGGCGCCCGGCTCCTGGCGGACGCGCACCGTATCTCCCACCGAGAGCTCGAGCGCGCGCGCGAGCCGCTGCTCGATCGCGACGAACGGGGGCGGTGATCCCTGGATCGCGAGGACGAGGAGCAGCGAAACCATGGAAGAATTGTAGCGGGCCGAGCCGATTGCCGATCAATTCCGAAAGCCTTACTTTCAATTGTCAAGAAATTACTTGAAAATCATTCTCATTCAAATGTCGCGTCGGTGACTCCGTGAACAAAATGTCCATCACCTTCGGGCGAATTGGCTTAGCCCTCGCTTCCGCCTTACTCAGCTCGGTTCAATCTGCGAATGGGCAGCAGGGGAGCACCGGCCTGCTCGTGGTCGCCCACGGCGCCAACAGTGCATGGAATCTCCGGGTCCGCGAAACGGTGGCCCAGGTTCAATGGCGGGGACCGGTCACGGTGGCGTTTCTGATGGGGGAAGAAACGGAATCCAGCGGCTGGGATGCGGGTGTTCGTGAACTCGCGAGGCGCGGCGCGGAGGCGATCGTGGCGGTGCCTCTCATGGTGTCTTCGCATGGCGCCCACTACCGTCAGATCCGCTATCTCGCCGGTGAGCTTCCCGACTGGCCGGCCGATCTTTCGCACCAGCACGGTGCCCGAATCGAGCCTCCTGTGCCCGTACGCGTCACGATAGCGCTCGACGGCGCGCCGGAGCTCGGGCTGGTCATCAGGGATCGCTGGCAGGCGCTCTCCCCGCTGGATCGGCGGCGTCCCCTCCTCCTCGTGGCGCACGGCCCTTCGACCGATGCCGAGGCAGCTCTCTGGGTCCGCGATCTCGAGCTGGCAGCCAGGGAGCTCGGAAGCGATGTCCGGGTTCGGATCGGCCTGCTGCGCGACGACGCACCGGCTCCGGTGCGAGCCGCGGCGATCGCGCTGATCCACGAGACGGTCGGTGGACTGGCCACCGCCCCGGGTGATTCGGTTGCCGTGATCCCCGTTCTCGTGTCGAGCGGCAGCATCGATCGTGTCACCATTCCGAAGGATCTCCTCGGCCTCCCCATTCGCTACACCGCGATTTCGCTCGCGCCTCACGACGCGCTGGCGCGGTGGATCGAACGGGTAGCGCTTGCGAAGGCCGAAACGCCCCGATAAACTGCGCAGCACAACTGATTCACCGCAAACGCGGCCACCCGGAAGTCCGGTGCAACACCGGCGCGGCCCCGCCACTGTAAGAGGCATGCTGCCGTCGCTCATCCTGCCACTGGGGAAGGACCCCGGGAAGGCCGGCGACGGCGCCTCGAGCCAGGAGACCGGCCTCGTTTGCTCCCGCACGATTCCCTCGAGGGGGGGGAGCGGGGCCCGAGGTGTCCGCACCGACGTCCCCGAGAAACAACGGCTACTGGATTCTGGATGCTGGATGCTGGTAACAACCAGCCGCCAGCATCCAGGTCACCAGCATCCAGCATCGTGCCGGGAAACCACGCTGGCTCCCGGAGGAGTTATGACTGTCATTGCGAGGACGCGAAGCGTCCGAGGCAATCCCGCCGCCGCACTCGTGCTCAGCCTTGCCCTGGCTCCCGCGCTCGCCGCGCAAACCCGCGATTCCATTCGTCTCGAGGAGCTGGTGGTCACCGCAACCCGCTCGCCGACGCCGCTCCACGCGGTGGGGAGCAGCGCCGACCTCTTGCTTCCCGGCGAGCTCCGGCGCCGGCAGGTCTTCTCGCTCCGTGAGGCACTCCAGCTCATGCCGGGCGGCGTGCTGCTAAGTAACGGCGGCCCGGGCGCGGTGACGTCGCTCTTCCTGCGGGGGGTGTCCTCGTCCCAGACACTTCTCCTGGTCGATGGCATCCGGGTGAACGACGCCAATACCAGCGCGGGGAGTTTCCTGGGTGGGGCGGATCTCTCGGGGCTCGGCCGCCTCGAGATCGTGCGGGGACCCCAGAGCACCCTTTACGGCGGAGCGGCAATCGGAGGCGTGGTCTCGCTCGATGCCGCCAGAGGCGAAGGGCGGGTGCGGGGAGAGGCGGAGATCGAGGGCGGATCGTTCGAGACCTGGCGCGGGAGACTCTCCGCGCGCGGACAGACCGGAGCGCTCGGCGTTGCCGCCGCCATCACAGCCAACGGCACGGAGAACCAGCGCCGGCCGAACGACTGGGATCAGCGCACTCAGTTGATTCGCGTCGATTACCGGGTGGGACGCCGTCTCGAGGCGGGCGCAACGTTTCGCGGCCTGCAGCAGACCTATACGAGTCCCGGCGACCTGCGCACTGCCAATACGACGCCCGAGGGCACCACCACATTCGAGAACCAGCTCGCCACCGTGTGGGTGGAGGCGATGCCCCACGAGCGGTGGCGGAGCCGACTCACCGTGGGTGGTCAGGAGCAATACACCAGAGGAACCGGCCGATTCAATGGGGGCGACGAATTCAGCTTTGCCCTCGACAACTCGCGCAGGGTCCTCGACTGGCAGAACACCATTCTGGTGGTCGCCCGTGCGACGCTGATCGCGGGAATCAACCGGGAATGGAGCACCGCCACCAGCGACGGAGCTTCGCTGGACGAGCGGCTTTTCGGCGTCTACGGCGAGGCGGCACTCACCCCACTCCCACCACTGTCGTTGACCGCCGGCGTGCGGAGCGACGACTACAACACCTTCGCCGACGCGGTGACCTGGCGGGCGACCGGCGCGTGGCGAATCGAATCCTCGGGAACCAAGGTTCGGGCCTCATATGGAACCGGGTTCATGCCGCCGAGCCTCGCGGCGCGATTCGGCAGCGTGTTCCAGGAGCCCAACCCCGGTATCCGCCCCGAGCGCTCGCGGGGGTGGGATGCCGGCATCGATCAAGATCTCGCCGGAGGAAGGGCGACGCTCGGAGTGACCTGGTTCCACAATTCCCTGAAGGATCTGATTGGCTTCGAGGGAGCGGACTTTCCCGCCAGGGGACGCAACATCAATGTCGATCGGGCGCGCACCCGGGGCGTCGAGGTGAGTGCGCGCATCAATGCCGGGCCGATCGATGCGCGGCTCGCCTGGACGCTGCTGAGTGCGGTGAGTCTCTCGGAGCCCGATCCGGCGCACCAGCGGCTCATCAGGCGCCCACGGCACACCCTGAGCGGCGACGCCGGGGTGGATCTCGGAACGCGGGCGCTGGCCGGTTTCGGAATTCTGGTGGTGGCGGGCCGGCAGGACACCGATTTCAACGGCTTCCCGTCGGTTCGCGTCGATCCGGGTGACTACGTCGTCGCCCGTCTCTACGGATCGTTCGACGCCGGCCGGGGAATCAGTCTCCGGGCCCGGGTGGAGAATTTGTTCGATTCGAGCTACGAGCCGGTGTTCGGGTTTCCGGGATTGGGGAGGAGCATAGCGGGATCGGTGGGGATCGCATTCTGATAGCTAACGGCTCACTGCTAACTGCTAACTGCTCACCCTGACGGGTAGCGGTTAGCGGTTAGCGAGCGGCCCCCCCCAACATTTCAGTCACCTTGAGCGTTAACAGTCTGGCCCCGCACGTGTCCAACCAGTGATCGGTCAACCCGGAGGAACGGTATCAATGCAGGTTCGCTGGCGCTCCCTCCTGTTGGCAACTTTGGCCCTCGGATTCGGGCTTCCGGGGGAGTCCATCGCCCAGCAGGCCCGGCCGGTCTTGTCCGGCCTGTGGCGGCTCAATCCGGAAAAGAGCCAGGAGATGGGCGAGGGCCGCGCCGGAAATGGGCCAGGATACGAGGGCCAGCGGGGAGTGCCCCCCCTGGGAGCCGGCAAGACTCGGGGTGTGCCCAGCGGAGGACGACCGGAGCCCGCTCCCGATCCGACGATTCTGCTCGGATTCCTGCGTCCCGTCCTGCAGGTGTTGATCCGGCAGACCGATTCCACCATCGCCATCAGCGATGCCAGCGGACAACTGGCAACCTACTCGACCAACGGCCGGAAAATCCGGGAGCCGCAGTTGATCGGCGAGGACGCCGAGATCACCGTGAAATGGAAGGACGGCAGCCTCAACATCGAGCGGAAGCTGCCGTCGCTGGGCACCGTCAAGGAGACCTATTGGCTGGACCTCGCCACCAAGGAGCTGGTGCTCGTGGTGAAAGTATCCGGATCGCGACTTCCGCGAGGCATCGAAATGCGCCGGGTGTACGAGCCGGTCAGCGAGGGGAAATAGCTATGCGTCGCGCCCGAAACAATCCCGTCGTCCTCCTCCTCCTGCTTGCAACCGCCCTCCTGCCGGGCCGGCTCATCGCCCAAGTCGGCACTACGACGGACGTGCTCACGGGAATCGTCCGCGACAGCGCCGGTCAACCGGTCCCGGGTGCGATTGTCGAGGCCACGTCGATCGAAACTCAGATTACGCGGACGACCAGGACCGACCCCCGAGGTCGCTACACTCTGCTTTTTCCCGATGGCGGGGGACAATACCGGCTGATCGTCCGCGCCATCGGGAAGACCCCGGTGATGCGCACCGTCGCACGGCAGGCCGACGAGGACCGGCTCATTACCAACATCGCCCTCGGCACGCCGGCGACCCGGCTCGCGGAAATCGTCGTGCGGGGCCGCCAGGGTCCGCCGCTCGGTGGCGACGGGGGACCGCCGACGCCGGGAACCATCGAGCGGGCGATTCCCGCCGAGCGGGCCGCGCGGCTTCCTATCGACGCCAGCGATCTCACCATTCTCGCGACGCTGGCACCGGGCGTCGTCTCGGTGACCGGCACCGACAGCACGGCCGCGGGCTTCTCGGTCGCCGGGCAGCGCCCCACCAGCAACAGCACGACGCTCGATGGATTGACGTTCGGCGGAGCCGGTGTCCCGCAGGACGCGGTGCGGAACACCCGCGTGATCACCAACAGCTATGATGTGGCGCGGGGACAGTTCAGCGGCGGCCAGGTCGCGACGACGACGATGGGCGGCACCAATTCGGTTCGCGGCACCGGCAATTACGGCCTGCGCGATCGCGACCTCTCGGTGAGCACCGGCGACAGCACCGCCTTTGCCCAGGGATTCACCCAGCACCAGCTCTCGGCCGGTATCGGCGGCCCGCTGGTGCGGAACAAGGTCTTCTACTTCCTCTCCGGCCAGGGGCGTTTCCGCGACGATGGCCTGCGATCCCTGCTCTCGGCGTCTCCATCGTCGCTCAACCGTCTCGGGCTGGCGCCCGATTCGGCGAGCCGGTTCCTCGGCTTCCTGGCCGACCGCGGCCTGCCGCTCTTTTCCGACGACAGCCTGACGAGCCGCTCGACCAACGATCTCTCCAGCATCGCGCGACTCGACTTCCTGGTGAGCAGCAACCAGACGCTCACCGTGCGCGGCGACTGGCGGCAAAACCGGAGCGAGCCGACCGGCGTCGGCCAGCTCTCGGTCCCCTCGAGCGGCGGCTCGACACGCTCCTCCGGAGGCGGGGGGATGGCGACCCTGAGCTCCCGCTTCGGCACCAAGGTGATCAACGAGTTCCGAGCCTATTTCTCGAGGAGCGCCCAGCGGGGTGAAGCCTTCGAGGATCTGCCCCAGGGACGAGTGCAGGTCATTTCGGCGCTTGACGACGGCACGCAGACCGTGTCGAACCTGAGCTTCGGCGGGAACTCGGGCCTCTCGCAGCGCCGCGCGAGCAGCGGCGTCGAAATCAGCGAAGAACTGTCGCTGATTCCCGGCAACGGTGCGCACCGCATCAAGGCGGGGATGCTGTTCAACCGGACCTCATCGAGCCAGGTGGTGGCGTCGAATCTGACCGGAACCTTTACCTGACCGGAACCTTTACTTTCAGCTCGCTGGCGGATCTCTACCGCGGCGCTCCGGCAAGCTTCACGCGGACGCTGCAACCCTCCGATCGCCGGAGCACGGCGATCAATTCCGCGCTCTATGTCGGAGACACCTGGCGCCCGACGCAAGCGCTGCAGCTCACGCTCGGCGCACGAGTCGAGCGCTCACAGTTCGGTCATGCGCCGGCATACAATCCGGTGGTCGAAGAGGTCTTCGGATTCAGGACCGACCGTCTTCCGAAAGAAACCCATTTCAGCCCACGCGCCGGCTTCACGCTCACGATCGGGGCTTCCGAGCAGGGACCTCCGGCGTTGACCCTCCGGGGCGGGCTTGGTGAATTCCGGAGTCCGATTCCCACAAGCCTCGCCGCCGCCGCGCAGTCGGCCACCGGGCTCGCCACGGCGGAAACGCAGCTGTTCTGCGTCGGGACGGCCGCGCCCACGCCGAACTGGGATGCCTACCTGGCGGATCCCTCGACGATTCCAACCGGTTGCGCCGGAGCCGGAAGCTCGCCGCTTCCAACCCAGAGCCCGCAGGTCACCGTCTTCGACCTGGGCTTCGGCGCCCCGCGGGCATGGCGGGGGTCGTTCGGCGTGCAGCGCCGGACGGGGACGTGGACGCTCGGCGCCGACTTGAGCCTCGCGCGCGGCGTGAGCCAGTCCGGTTACACCGATCAAAACCTTGGCCCGGCAAAGTTCGCGCTCGCCTCGGAGGGCGGCCGCCCGGTGTTCGCTCCGGCTTCCGTCATCAACCGGGCGTCAGGGGTCGTGCCGCTGGCCGGATCACGGATCGACACCCGGTTCGGCCAGGTCCTCCTGCTGGATTCCAGGCTTGGATCGAAATCGGCGGGGGTGACCCTCTCCGCCAATGGGATCACACGGGGCGGGATCTCGTTGCAGGCCTCATATACCTGGTCACGCTCGCGCGATCAGGCCTCGTCATCGGAAGGCGGTGGACAACGGGCTTTTGCCGGCCAGACGGCGGGACTCGACCCCAACGCGCGCGAGTGGGCCACCAGCGATTTCGAGCGGCGGCATTCGTTCCTCGCCATTATGACCTGGCCGGCCACGGTCGCGCTCGAGCTCACCGGAATCGGGAGGCTGACGTCGGGCACTCCCTACACACCGTTGGTGGGCGGCGACATCAACGGCGACGGCTCACGCAACGACCGCGCGTTCATCTTCAATCCCTCGAGCGCGCCGGACACCGCCATCGGCAACGGGATGCAGCGCCTGCTCGATGGTGCGTCGTCGGGTGCGGGTTCCTGCCTCACCCGGCAGGCGGGCGGCATCGCCGCGAGAAACAGCTGCCGGGGACCGTGGCAGCCCTCGCTCGATCTCCAGCTCAACTATCGCCCCGCGTGGGGGGGACTCAATCGCCGGCTCGCGATCTCCCTGGTGACGTCGAACCTGCTCGGCGGCGTGGATCAGCTGCTGCACGGGAGTGACGACCTGCACGGCTGGGGCCAGACGGTGCGGCCCTCGACGACGCTGCTCTCGGTGCGCGGCTTCGACGCCGCCAACAACCGCTATGTCTACACGGTGAACGAGCGGTTCGGCGCCACTTCGGCCGGCAGCAACGCGATCCGGGTTCCATTCCAGGTCGGGATCCAGCTTCGCTACACGCTGGGCCAGAGCGGGCTCGCCGGAGCGTTCGGCTTCGGCGGAGGGCGCGGGCCCGGCGGCGGCGATGGACGCGGGCTCCGTGGCGCCGCGCGGGGTGCGGCGGCCGGCGGCGATTTCAGCGACCGGTTCGGCAGCCTGATTCCGAACCCGATCAAGGAGATCCTCGAGCTCAGGATCGGGCTCAAGCTCACCGAAGAACAGGAAAAGAAATTGACCGCCGTCTCCGACAGCGTGATCGCCCAGAATGCAGCGCTCGCCCAGGTGCTGCAGACCGAGATGACCAAGTTGGGAGCCAACGCGGACGCGGCCCGCATGATGGCGGTGATCCGGCCGCGGATGGAGGAATCCCAGACGCACACGCGGGCGGCGCTCGACGCGGCCAAGGCGATTCTCACCGCGGAGCAGTGGAATTATCTGCCCGAGCGGCTGAAGAACCCGCGCACGCCCGGCGCCGGCGGAGGCCAGCGGCGCGTTCCGCCCGCGACCGAGTAAATTGGTGTTACGACCCAATCACGGAGCATCCAAAATGCGCCACATTCTGGCGGGCCTTGGCCTTTTCATACTCGCAGCCGGTGCGGTTCCGGCAGCCGGACAGACCGTCTCGCTCGCCGGAACCTGGAAGCTGAACGTCAAGGAGAGTGACAATCCGAACGAGAAACTCCGGGCCGCGCTGGAAAAGGGACCGACGGTCGTCGACGGGATGAGAGAAGGGCGGGGCCGACCGAGCACGGGAGCAGGCCGCCTCGACCGGCCGGAGAGCGGCAGCTCGAACGCCGCTGCCGCATCGGCCGGTGGCGCCGCGGCGATGCGGAGCGGGCCATTCGGCAGAGTGATGCGGCCTTCGCCGCAGATCATCGTGGTGCAAACCGACACCTCGATCGTCATCAGCGACGACGCCAGCCTCCCGGTAATCCTGTTTCTCGACGGCCGCAAAGTGGAAGAGCCACTGCCCGGCGCGGAGTCGATGGTGACGACGGCCAAATGGAAGGACGGCAAGCTGACGGTCGAACGTAAGCTCGGCTCGACCGGGTCCATCCGGGAAGTATTCACGATCGATCCTGCCAAGCACCGGCTCACCGTCGAAGCCAAGCTGACCAACGCGCAGCTTCAGGGCAGTATCGACATCCGCCGGGTGTACGACGCGGGGAACTAGCGGCCGCTTCGCAAGCCTCGCCACTGGAATCGAACCCGTGCCTTCGGACACGAGCACGATCACCTGCCCCCATTGCGCCACCGCCTCGGTTGAGACGATGCCGTCCAACTCCTGCGTCCACTTCTGGCCCTGTCCGGCGTGTGGGGTGATCTTCTGGCCCTGTCCGGCGTGTGGGGTGATGCTCAGCCCCAAGCCGGGGGACTGCTGCGTGTTCTGCTCGTATGGATCGGAGCCCTGCCCGCCGAAGCAGCGCCTCGAGTGACGTCACCCCGGTGGCGCGCACCGGCACCGAGACCGATGCGCGCTCCACCGCCATGTTGGCCTTCGAGCCCCCCTACAGCTTCTTCTGGCGACGATCTCCTCGTAGTCCTTGATGTCCTCATCGACTTGCCCTGAATCCGGTCGCTGGCCTCCGCCCGCCAGAAACACCGCGCTCTCATCGGCCTTCCAGCGAATCCGCATCTCCAGATGAAGATTGATTCATTCCCCTTTACCAATTCTTTAGGAATCCCACTGGTATCATCGTCCACACACAACGGACGAGGCTCCCGACCATGATGCGCACGACCAAGCTGTCTCTGATCACCGCCGCTTTCGCCTTGGCCGGCGTCGCCGTGCTCACGACGGCCGCCACTCGCGCTCGACATAATCGCGTGACCCGAACCGATTTCGATGCGGTCCGAACCGCCACGACCCCGGCCTTCGACGCCCGGGTCCAGCCCGCCGCCGATGCGGGGATCAGGGAATTCCGGATCCCGATGACGCACGAGACGATCGAGATCTCGAGAGGCGTGAAATACACCGGCTGGACCTTCGGGCACACCGTGCCGGGGCCGGTCATTCGCGTACGCCAGGGCGATCTGGTGCGCATCACGCTGGTGAACCAGGCGAAGGACATGCCGCACTCGATCGACTTCCACGCATCGAAAATCCCGATGAATCAGGCGATGAAATCGATCGCCCCTGGCGACAGCCTCCAGTTCGAGTTCGAAGCCACCACGGCGGGCGTATTCATGGTGCACTGCGGCACGGCCCCGGTGCTCATGCATATCGCGCAGGGAATGTACCTGCCCATCATCGTGGACCCGAAGGGCGGCTGGCCCACCAAGGCGGACAAGGAATTCGTCCTGGTCCAGAGCGATTTCTACCCGAAGGGTTCGGTGGCCGACAGCGCACTGCAGGAGGGCGATTGGGACGCCATGCTGAAGGCGAATGCCAAGTACGTCGTCTTCAATGGCCGTGCGTTCCAGTACCAGGAGTCCCCGCTACAGGTGGATGAGGGCGACCGGGTCCGTCTCTTCGTGATGAACGCGGGTCCGAATGTGCGCAGCGACTTTCACGTAGTCGGCAACATCTTCGACCGGGTCTACCCCGGCGGGAATCCGGCGCAGGTGATCGACGACGTCCAGACCTACTCCGTGCCCAGCGGCGGCGGCGCGGTGCTGGAGCTCGAATTCAAGAGGGGGTACAGCGGGACGGGGACGTACGCCTTCGTCACCCACGCTTTTGCCGACGCGAGCAAGGGCGCAGTGGGCCTGATCCGGGTCGGCACGCCCGCGGCGACGGCAGCGCACTGATGTTGATGCTGCCGCGAACCGCCGAATACGCGTTGCGGGCGGTGTCGTACATCGCCGAACACGAGGCCCGGGGTCCCGTGCCCGTGCCGGCGATCGCGAGGGCGCTCCGGGCACCGCAGAACTATCTCTCGAAGACGCTGCACCAGCTCGGAACGCTCGGCGTCCTCCAGTCGGTGCGCGGGGTTCAGGGTGGCTACCGCCTTGGCATGCCGGCCGACCGGTGCCGTCTCGCGGATATCGTGGAGCCCTTTCTCGTCGAGGCGGAACACCACTGCATCATGGGCCACGTCCGCTGCAGCGAGGATACCCCCTGCGGGGCGCATCACCGCTGGATGCACGTCAGAGAAACGGCACGGACTTTCTTCTCGGAGCTTACCATGGCAGACCTCCTGGGCCCCCGGATCACCGCCACGACCACCGTCGATGACCTTCTGCTCCGCCACGCGCACGCCGCGACGGTCCTCAACCGTCTCGGCATCGACACCTGCTGCGGCGGTGGCCTGTCGCTCGAGGAGGCCGCCCGCCATGCGGGCCTCGCGCTTCCCGAGCTCCTGGCTGAGCTGCAATCCATCGTGGAGCCCGTATGAAACGCTTCGACCTTGGCGCGGCCGCCCGGTCAGCCGTATCGGCCGCGCCGGATCGCCCCGCCGTCGCCATCCTGCACGACCAGGAAGGCGGGCGCATCGTGGTGTTTCGGATCGGGCCGGGACAGCGAGTGGCCGAGCACACCAGTGCTTCACAGGTCCTCCTGACCGTCGTCTCGGGCACGGGCTATATCACAGGCGCTGAAGGGGAAGAGAAGGTCAATCCCGGTGAGCTGATCGCGTTTGCGCCGAGAGAGCCGCACGGAATGCGCGCGGACCGTGACGAGCTGATCCTCGCGGCGCATATCACACCGCGCCCGAGGAGTCGCTAGCGATGGAGTGGTTCGTCCGCGCGTTCATGCGCGCGAGCCTGGTATGGCTCGCCCTCGGCGTGACCCTCGGCGTGGCGATGGCGGCGCACCCGGCGTGGCGCGTCTTCCGCACCGCGCACCTGCACATGAACCTGGCCGGGTTCGTGGCGATGATGATCTTCGGCGTGGCGTACTACGTCATCCCCCGATTTTTCGGGCAGCCGCTTCACGACCGCCGGCTGGCCTTCGGACAGTGGTGGATCTCGAACCTGGGTCTGGCAGGGATGGTGACGGGACTCATGATGCAGGCGTACGCCGTGCGAGGATGGACCGCGGTGCTGGTTGCCGGCGGGCTCTGCCAGGCTGCCGGCGCCTACACGTTTGCCTACAACATCTGGCGTACGATCGGGGCCGCATCCGTTCCGATTCTGCCTCAAAAATAGGTCGCGAACCCGACCTGAAATCCGCCCGTCTTCGACGGCGGATTCCCGGCCGGGTCACGGAATGATTCTCGGCGATAGTTGGCGCGGAAGACGGTGCCTGCCGCGGGTCGGAAGCTCACGCTGGCGGTGAGGGCATCGATCTCGTCGTGGATCGAGAGTCCGGTCGAGCCGAAGCTCCCTCGATTGAAATCCACCCGCTCGAGCCGGAGCCCGAGACTTACGACCGGATTCTGGAGCCCCTGAATACCCGGACGCCACACCGGCATCACCGCGTCGAGATGGACCCCCCATTGGCGATCCCCGAGCAGCTCGGCGAGATCCGCGGGCACATCCACCGAAGCCCACGCCGCCTCGGCGCGCAGGCTCACCGTTTGCACCTCGGTATTGAAATCGACCGCGACAATGGACAGGCGCCGCTTCTCGTCCACCGGCTCGCCCTCGATCCGGAACGTGTTGTAAATCCCGCCGTACCACGACACGCCGACCTCTCCATATCCACGGCGTTGCGCGGCGATCCGGCCGGAAAAGGCGGGCGATCCGTTATTGTCCTCGGCGAACCGGTCTTCGGTCTTTCCGCTCGGGATATCGGTCCGCCCGGTTCCATTGAGAATCACGCCGTCACCCAGCCCGTTGACCAGGTAGGCGTCGTAAGAGAGTGACCAGGTAGGCGTCGTAAGAGAGTGAGAATCCCGGCGGTGCGAGACGTCCGTGCGCCCCGAATCCCACCTCGGAAAGTGTGGACGGAATGATGGAGGTCGAGACCAGCGGGCGGTCCACGAAGTCGTACCGGGGGCTGTCGTGATTGACGTTGAAAGCTCCGATCGGGGGCAACAGGATGCCGGCCCGAAGGATGAAAGACGGATTGACGGTGAAATCCACCAGCGCGGTTTCGAGCGCGATCTCTTCGGTCCCGTGCTCGAACTCGAGCTCCGAGATGAATCGCAGCCGGCGTCCCACCGATGAGAACAGGAAGATGTTGAAGCGTCGCAGCTCCATGGAGAAGCCTTCGCTCACGCCGTCGGTGCGAAAATAGTTCGCGTTCCCCTCGGCGTATCCACCGACCGCGGTCCGTCCGGCGGACACGAGAAATGGCCGCTGATAGATCCCGCCCTGCACCATCGAGGTGTCCTGCGCCCGCGCGGCCGGTGCCGCCGCCAGCAGCGCCAGCAGCCATCCCGCCCGCCTCACCACCGGTCTCCGTCGGGGGGCAGCTCGATGACGATCCGCTCCGCTTCCACGATGACAGGAAGCTTGCGGAGCGGCCGCTGCGTGGGGCCTTTCAGTACTTCGCCGGTGTTGCTGTACTCGCTCCCATGGCAAGGGCAGACCAGGTGCTCGGCGGCGGGCTCCACCTGACAACCCCGGTGCATGCACCGGGTGGAGACCGCGGAAAATCCTCCGTCTTCGAGCCGGTAGAGGTACAGTGGGAGCGCGAGCCCCGGCGCATCCACCAGCGCGAACCGGCCCGGGCCGAAATCCGATGTGCGAATCGTCAGCCGGTTGCCGGCGAGGGAGGTGTTCACGTAGTGAAAGCCGATACAACCAGTGAGCGAAAGCCCCGCGCAACCGGCCACCGCGCCGGCTTCCAGAAACTCCCGCCGGTTCACAGCGACCTCAGGAAGGCGAGCAGGAGCTCCTGATCCGTCGCGCCAAGGCGGCGGAACGCCTCCCGGCTCGCGGCGGCCTCGCCTCCGTGGAATTCGATCGCCGCGCGGAGCGAACCGGCCCGCCCGTCATGGAGGAAGAAACCCCGCCCTCCCTGGGCGCTCTCGGCGAGTCCGATACCCCAGAGCGGAGCGGTGCGCCACTCCGAAGGCAGGGCGATCCCCTCGGTGTACCCGTCGTCCAGCTCCGGCCCCATGTCGTGGAGGAGGAGATCGGTGTAGGGATGAAACACCTTCCGGTCCAGCGCGGAGATCCGCGAAGGACCAGTGGTCATCGAAGCCATATGACAACGGGAACACTTGCTCGCCGCGAAGAGCACTTCACCCGTCATTACCTCGGAGGACTCGGCGTTGCGCCGGGGCGGCGCGCGAAGCGTTTTGAGATAGAACACCACGTTACTGACGGTGTTGGACGGGACCTCGGGATCGGGGACGTCATCTCCGGCAAAGTTTCCGACCTGGGGATTCACCGGATCCTCCATGATCAGGTCCGAGGTGAGTCCCATGTCTTCCCGGTAAGCGGTCACCGTCTGATGCAGCAGGTTGATGGCCGATGCCTTCTTGCCGAACCGGCCGATGAAGCGACCGCCGATCTGGGTATGCCGCCCCGGCTCCGCGTCGTCGAAGATCAGCTCGAGCCGGGCCAGCTCGGCGATGAACTCCGACGCACCGATGAGCTGCACCCGTCCGGAGATCCCGTCGCCGTCACCGTCGTCAGGATCGGCCAGCGCGAGGAGGGTGGCGTCCTCGACGGCCTCGAGAAAACCGAGACCCGTCACCGCCGGCGCCGTGAACTGCGCGGATCCGGTCGCGCCCGCCGGCACGATTTCGGAGATGTAGTTGAGGATCGCGCGATTCTGGATTTGCGGCCCGCCCTCGTAGCGCATCGGATCGAACACGCCGTCGGTCCCCATGCGCCCGAAACGCCGGAGATTGAAGAGCGGATGACCTTTGCCGTCGCCGACGTGGCAGCTCTCGCAAGCGGTCGCTACGAAGATCGGACCCAGGCCGTCCGCCGGCCCGAAGCGCCGGCCGAACTCACCGTCTCCCGACAGGAAGGCGGCGAGCTGTTGCCCGCTGAGCCCCGGGACGGGACCCTCGAGGATGCCGTCCGGAGTCGGCGCGTCGGGAAGGACGGCGCTGCAGGCCGCAAGCACTGTTGCCGCCAGGGTCCAGGCGCGGCTCATCCTACGCCATCCATTCGCGGAACACGCCCAGGAGGAGCCATCCGTTGAGCCCCATGATGACCGTCGCGACGATGCACGCGCTCACGGTGAGCAGCCATCCGTTGGCGAACCGGCCCATCTTCGACTTCTGGCTGGTGAAGAGCACCAGCGGGACCACGGCAAAGGAGAGCTGCAGACTCAGGATCACCTGGCTCAGGATGAGCAGCGACCCGGTGCCCTTCGCGCCATAGAGCGCGGTCACGATCACCGCCGGGATGATGGCGATGAGCCGGGTAATGAGCCGCCGAAGCCAGGCGGGGAGCCGGATGTTGAGGAAGCCCTCCATCACGATCTGACCCGCGAGCGTGCCGGTGATGGTCGAGTTCTGGCCGGAGGCGAGCAGCGCCACCGCGAACAGCACGCTCGCGAGCCCGGTCCCGAGCAGCGGCGCGAGCAGTTTGTGCGCGTCGCCGATATCGGCGACTTCTCGGTATCCGGAGGGGTGAAAGGTGGCCGCCGCCAGGATGAGAATCGCGCCGTTGATGAAGAAGGCGAAGAGCAAGGCCAGCGTGGAGTCCAGGGTGGCAAACCGGATCGCTTCGCGCTTCGAGTCCACATCCGGCAGCACGTGACGCGTCTGCACGATCGAACTGTGCAGATACAGGTTGTGCGGCATCACGGTCGCGCCGAGGATCCCGATCGCGATGTACAGCATCGCCGGATTGGAGACGATCTCACCCCGCGGAATGAGCCCGAGCCCGATCGCGGCGAAGTCCGGCTTCGCGAGGAAGAGTTCGATGCCGAAGCAGACGCCCACCGTCGCCACCAGCGCGATCACGAAGGCCTCGAGATAGCGGAAGCCCCGGTGTTGAAGCAGCAGGATGAGGAGGACGTCCGCCGCGGTCATGCAGACACCCCAAAGGAGCGGGATGCCGAAGAGGAGATTGAGCGCGATGGCCGATCCGATCACCTCGGCAAGGTCGCAGGCGGCGATCGCGATCTCGCAGAGCACCCAGAGGGCAAAGCTCACCGGCTTCGAGTAGTGGTCCTTGCACGCCTGGGCCAGGTCCCGCCCCGTCACCACGCCCAGCTTCACGGCGAGGGACTGCAGCAGAATGGCCATCAGGTTCGAGATCAGGATCACGCTCAGCAGCGTATAGCCGAACCGCGAGCCGCCCGCGATGTCGGTGGCCCAGTTGCCCGGATCCATATACCCCACCGCCACCATGTAGCCCGGCCCCGCGAAGGCCAGCGCCTTCCGGAAGAAACCGACACCCCTGGGGACTTTGATGGACTGATACGATTCGGGGAGCGACGGAGCATGGCGAGGGCGCCGCCAACCTTCGAGCAGCTCCTCCACCTGGGGAACGATAGGGCTGAGAGCGCTCATTTCGGCTCCGGGCGGACGCACAGAACCTGTTCCGCGAGCTCGTGGCCGATAATCCGTTCGTGCCCCTCGGTGCTCACGGTGATGGGGCCGCGGAATGGCTGGTGCTCCGTGACGGTGACCCTGGTGCCCGGCGGGGGCCGCGGAATGGCTGGTGCTCCGTGACGGTGACCCTGGTGCCCGGCGTGAGGCCGGAGTGCTCCAGGTATCGCAGCCGTTCCGCCTGACCGGTCGCGACGCGACGGATCTCGGCGGTCTCCCCAGTGGGGATTTCCGCGAGCGGCGTATAAACCAGCTCGTCCATCGCCCCATTCTGATCGGGGATGGGATCGCCGTGCGGATCGAAACGCGGATTGCCGAGCGCCGTGGCCATGCGCTCGATGAGCACCTCGGAGACCGCGTGCTCGAGCCGTTCCGCCTCGTCGTGCACCGTGTCCCAGGAGTAGCCGAGGAATCCGACGAGGTAGGCTTCGATGATGCGGTGCCGGCGGAGCATTCGAAGCGCAACCCGCCGGCCCGACGAAGTCAGCACGACCCCCCGGTAGGGCGCGTGCTCGATGAGGTCCTGGTCGGAGAGGCGCTTGATCATCCCGCTCACCGACGGGGCCGAGAGCGTGAGGTGGTCGGCGATGTCGCTGGTCGATGCAGGCTGCCCCTTGGCCTCCAGAAGCAGGATGGCCTTGAGGTAGTCCTCGACCGACCGGGTGATCGATTGGCGGACAATTTGGGGTGGCATGGAAGGAAATTAGGTAAGGCTAAATCGAAAGTCAATAGGTACTACGTGGCTAATCGCTAACGGCTAACTGCTGACGGGTGTGACAGTTAGCGGTTAGCAATGAGCGGGTTAGCGGTTAGCAGTTAGCAGCCCCAATAGTGGCGTCAGTATTCTCTCACTCATCCCCCAGAGGACTCCCTGCTCGAGTTGGTACCCCATCGTCCGCACCAGGGTCCCGTGCCGTTTGAACTCGACGGGGAGTAGTTTTTCCGGACCCAGAAGCCGGTCGAGCGGGAGCCACCAAGCCTCTGCCACCTCGCGATCGAGGACGAAGGGCGGATGGTTGGGGAAATGAAATACGAAGGGACGAACCAGAATCGGCGGAAGGACGGACGTGCTCGGAGCGAGATCGTCGAGCGTGCCGATCAGCGCGCCGGGGGACAGATCGAGCCCAACCTCCTCCCGGGTCTCCCGCCTGGCTGTATCGACGAGCTCGCTATCGCCGGGAGTCCATCGCCCGCCTGGAAACGCCAGGTGCCCGGACCACCGGTCCCCCTCGCGGTCGGCCCGGCGGATCAGCAGAATGCTGTCGGGATCTGGAGCGAGCACCACGGCAACCGCCGCGCGAGGGCGATCGGAATCTTCGATGCGTGCCGGAGTTCTGACGGCAAGCCGCGCCGCCAGCGCTGGAATCCGGCTCAGGGCGGGCGACTGTGGCAGGAGTCGCCGCGGCAGCCGCCGCCGGGCGGAGGGCCGAGGCTGCTGAGTTGCATGAGGGGCATGCAGGGAGATACGCGGAGACGCGCGCCCGGGTCAAGGGAGATGCCGTGAGAACCATCCGAGGCTCTCGTCGAAGACCTGCTCGAGTGCCGGGGTTGGCCCGCGGAACGGATGCACCGCACCGAAACAGTGACTCGCACCCTCGACCGGGAGCAGGCGGGCTCGGGAGTGCGCGCGCGCGAGCGTTTCCGCCTCGGTGAACGGCACCGACTCGTCTCCGGTGCCATGCACGATGAGCCATGGAATGCGAAGCTCCATGGCGCGCGCCTCGACATCGAGCGGTCCTCGCGCGTTCCGCTCGATGTCGTCGAGCAGATCCGTGTAGAGGGAAAGCGACTGCCCGGTCCTGCTGTTCAGGATGGGGACTTCACCGTCCTCCCGCCATGCAGCCCGGACCGCCGGATCCCAGCGGTCGAAGCTCGAGATTGCGGCCCAGGTCACCAGGGCCGCGATGCGGGGATTCCGCACCGCGCCGAGAATTGCCGTTCCACCTCCCCTGCTGTGACCCACCACGCCGACCGAAGTCGGCGTCGCCACCTGCAGCCTTCCCGCGTCGAGCGCCGCCACCACAGCGAGGAGATCGTCAATCTCGGCGGATGCCGTGTTATGTCCGAACCGGTCCGGCAATGTGAAGTTGCCGGCGTCGTCCACGCCGCTCCCGCTGGTATTGAAGGACACGGCGGTGAATCCCGCGCGAGCCAGCCGCTCGGCGAAGGCAGGGAACATCGCGAAGTCCTTGAATCCCTTGAAACCGTGCAGGATGACGACTGCCGGCCCGGACGCAGTCCGCGACGCGGTGCGTACATCGATTAGCAGATCGCCGAACGCCCCGGGAAGGGTGTGCTTGGTGAGGGTCGGTGTTGCCACTCAGCCGGTTGGCAGCGCCGCGGGACGCTCCGGCGTGGGACGCTCCGGCGTAAGGCCGGCGCCATAGCGGCAGGCCGGGACGTAGGCCGCTTCAACCTTCGCACAGAGCGCCGCACGCCGATCCATCGCGCGGTAGAGCACGCCGGTCTGTTCCCCGACGGCGACATAGCAGCTCGTGGCGATGTCCACCGGCCCGAGCCGTACGCAGAAATCGATTCCGTCTTCCGCCTTCGCGGTTACATCCACGAAATTCTTGACGACCCCGACGAAGCACCAGGAGCGATAGCGCATGCTGCCCTCGGAGCAGAGCCGGATCGCTTCGGCCGGGTCGCGCGCGGTGACGCCGCTCACATAGGTACCAATGCCCTGGTAGCAGACGGGACGCATGGGCGGCGGCGCCCCCTCGCACACCTGCGCCACCTTGGCGAAGTCGAGGCCCGTCCGTTCCACGATCAGGCCGGCCTGCATCGAATAACAGGCGCGCTGGTACCGGTCCGCGAGCACCGAGCAGGGATAGAGGAAGTCGGACGGATCCCGAACCTTGAAGGGGGGAAAAGTGCTCCCCTCGCCATGTTCCATTTTCGAGTGATCCATTTCGTCACCGGCCCCGGCGCTGTCCGGCCCGGCGACGACGTGGGCGACGTGGTGGGATTGGCCTCGTCCCCCGACGATGAACTCCATGAAGGCTCCGCCATAACACGATTCGCTGTCCCAGGCATTGCTCAGCATGTCGCATCCGTGCAGCGCACGGGGGAGGTTCATGGTGTACGTCTGCAACAGGCCGTGTCCGATTCCATGCACGCACTGGAATCGCAACCAGGCGCTCTCGCTGATGCCGGGTGTCTCGCTGCAAAGCGCAGCGACGCGTGCGCTATCCGTGCCGGAATACGCCAACACCGCCTGGATCACGCCGTGATAGCACCCCATAGCACCCCGACTGGAACAGCTCGGTGCATTGCAGGTAGGTGGCGCCGATCTCTTTCCCCGGCGCCCAGGCGTTTATTCCGATGACGTGACTGTAGTCGTGCCCGAACTTGCGAATCTGGCTGTCCGTCTGGCCAAGCCGGTCGAGGGCACCGATGGCAAACCGGACATACCCCTGGCGCGTCAGGTCGAGCAGCGCCCCCTCGAAGCACTCCCGGCGCTCGGTGCCTAAGAGCAGGCGGCACCGCCGGTTGATCATTGCAGCGGCCCCGGCGGTGTCCCCCCGGACCGCCGCCTCGGTCAGGGAGTCCGAAAGGGAGGGAAGCGGGAGACCGGGAAGTGCGGCACCGCTTATGCGGGCAACTCCCATTACGGCGAGCAGGGCGCCAAGCACGATGAGGATGCCCAACCTGATCTTGCGAAGCATGCCCGGATATTAACTTGTCATTGACCTGATCGCTTCTGCTGTTAGTATTGTGCCGCCCACGGCACCTTAATCCCGGTCGGAGGCTTCGCCCTGCGCACCTCGCATCCGACATTGGTCGCCGCAAGTCGCTCCATCGCCGCCCAGCGCGAGGCTCTGGTCGAGCAGTGGATCTCCTGGCTTGGCGACCGGATGCACGTCAGCACCGCCGTTCCCGTCGAAATCATCCGGCAGGAACTCTCCCTTCTCATAGACGTCTTCGGCTCGATGGTCGGGCCGCTCAGGCGAGAGACGAAGAGCATCTGGCTCAAGGTGACGGAGGAGTATGGCCGTCATGCCGCCGCGCGCGGCCTCGCCGCAGGCGAAGTTGTCGAAGAGCTGCAGTATCTGCGGGAATTGCTGATCCGGTTTCTCGCTCCGTCGATCGCGGCGCTCCGCCCTCGGCAGGGAATGGCGCTGTTGCTTCGCCTCAACCGGCTGGTGGATCGCGGCGTGACGATGGCGGTGGTGGGTTACACCGACGCGCTGGTGGTAAGCATCCTGCCGGAGTCCGACGATGGCGTCCCCGGCCGGCGCACCCCCGATCCGGCCGAATTGAAACAGGCGCTGATTGAAATACGCGCCGAGCTGATCCGCACGATCTCGATCGCGCCGGCGGCGTAGCTACTAGGGTTCAGGAGTAGGGTAAGGCCTTTCCCTGACCCCTGAATCCTGATTCCTGATCCCTTCACACGCGTCCGTTCGTATCCTCCGCGCCATAAATCGATCCCACATCTGATTCTCCCGTCGCGAATCTTGTTTCGCGATGGTCACCCCCGAGCTGCTTCGCTCGATCCGGCAGATCGAGGATCTTCCCCGCCTGGCGGAGGCGCTGGGGTACGAGGCTCAGTGGCGCGAGCTGCCGGCCGGAAGTCTCGCGGGGAGCGGGACGACCGTCATCGTCGGGCGGCTCGGGAGCGGGACGACCGTCATCGTCGGGCGGCTCGGCGAGTTCGAATGGTACGCCCTCAGCGCCTCGGCTGAAATCGCCGCACGCGCGGCACGCATCCTCACGAGCCGGGGCCTCGCGGCGGCGGTGTTCGGATTCGATGAACCGGCGCGTTGTCTCACCGTCGCCGCCGGGCCGGTCGCTCCGCTCCAGATCCTCCTCGATGCCCCCGATCCCCTGGCCCTGGCGCGACTCCAGCGCGCCAGGGCGGCGCCGGGAGAATGCGCACTCGCGACCTGCTTTCGGCTCACCGAGGCCCTGGGCGGACAGAGCGTGGATCAGCGGTTCTTCACCGGATTCCGCAGGGTGCTCGAGAGTGTAATGGCCGGGCTCCCCCCGCAGATTCCTCGGGTCGACCGTCATGCGCTGTCACTCCTGCTCCTGACCCGCATTCTCTTTCTCTATTTCGTCGAGGCCAAAGGATGGCTTGCCGGCCGCCCCCGCTTCCTGCGTGAGGAGGTGGACCGCTGCCTGTTGTCCCGTCGCTCGTTGCATCGCGACCTGCTGCGCCCACTCTTCTTCGGCACCCTCAACCGGCCGTGCGACGAGCGCAGCGTGCTGGCCCGCCGGTATGGCGCCGTTCCGTTTCTGAATGGCGGCCTCTTCGAACCGCATTCACTGGAGCGCCGGTGGCGGGTCACCTTCCCGACTCCGGTCGTCCGGGATGCCTTCGACACCCTCTTCGAGCGGTTCCATTTCACGCTGGCCTCCCCGATGGGGAATGCGATTGCTCCCGATATGCTGGGGCGGGTCTTCGAGGGAGTGATGGCGCCGGAGGAGCGCCACTCGACCGGCAGTTACTACACGCCGGCGGCGCTGGTGGATGAGGTGCTTCGCGACGGTCTGGCCACCTGGCTTTCCATTCGCCTCGGGATCACCTGGTCCGACGCGGCCGCCCGTCTCGATGCGCCGGACGTCGCGGCGCGCCGGGCGCTTCGGAAGGTGCGCCTGCTCGACCCCGCGGTCGGAAGCGGCGCCTTCCTGCTGGGCGCGCTCCGCCTGCTCGCGGGACCCCGGGAGTCGGGCACGTCACATCGCGCGATCCTGATCCGCAGAGTGCTCTCCGAAGGATTGTTCGGGGTGGACCGGAACGCCGCCGCCGTGCGTCTCGCCGAGTTGCGGCTCTGGCTCGAGGTCGTGGCCGCCGACCCGGGAGAGCGGCCCGAATCGATCGCGCCGCTGCCCAACCTCGACGCCCTGGTGCGGCAGGGTGACAGTCTGCTCGATCCGGTTGCCGGTCTCCCGGTGCAGGCAACCGTGAGCCCCCGGGGGGCGGGACTTTCCGCACTCCGGCGAACAGTCGTGCTCACCACGGGCGCCGCCAAACGGGAGGCGCTCCAGTCGCTCCGGCGCGCCGAGAGGCGCGTCGCACACGAGGCTTTGGCCTCGTCCCTGACCCTCCTCGACCATCAGATCGCGGAGCTGCTCGGCGCCGCCCGGAGTCCCACGCTATTCGGCGGCCGGCGCGGTCTGACCCGTGCCGACCTCGCTGCGCTGGGCGAGCTCCGCGCGGCACGGCGCCGTGGACGCGAGAGGCAGCGGGCGCTGGCGCGCGCAGATGAAGTCCCCTGGTTCAGTTACGCCACCCAATTCGCCGACGTGCTGTCGCGGGGCGGCTTCGATCTCGTGGTGGGGAATCCTCCCTGGGTTCGAGCCGAATCGATCGCGCCGGACACCCGCCGGTATCTCGCGGAACGGTTTCGCTGGATGAAGGGGGCCCGGGCCGGCGCTCGCGGTTACGCCCATCAGCCCGACCTCGCCGTGGCGTTCCTGGAGCGCGCCCTCGAGCTCTCGGCGCCAAACGGCGTCATCGCCTTCCTCCTGCCGGCAAAACTGGCGACAACGGGGTACGCCGCCGCGGCACGCGCCGAGCTGGCCAGGAAGACCACCATCGCCCTCGCGGCAGACGTCCGGAAGGATCCCCGCGCGGACTTCGACGCCACCGTCTATCCCATGGCGCTCGTTGCCGTCAAGGCGACGCCGCCGCCGGAACATGTCGTCCGGCTCCGGCTCGGGACGCCCGACGCGGGAGGTGGGATCCCGCAGCGCCATTTCAGCGAGGGCCCGTGGGTGCTCACGACGAACTCCGCCGCTGAGCTCATGACCCGGCTTCGTCGAAATCATCCCAGCTTCGGCGAGCGATTCCGTCCCCAGCTCGGGGTCAAGACTGGACTCAACCGGGTCTTTCTCGACCCGGGTCCCGACGTGGAAGCCGAGGTGGTGCGCTGGGCGGCACGAGGGCGGGACGTCCGCCCATTCGGGGTGCGACGAGTCAAGCAGCTCCTCTGGCCGTACGACTCCTCCGGATGTCTCCTCGACACGCTGCCGTCCGCCGCGGCGCGACACGTCTCCGGGTTTCTCGGGGAGCTGCGCCGGCGCGCCGACTACACGAGCGGAAAACCCTGGTGCCTCTTCCGCACGGCGCCCGCCATACTCCCGCACCGCGTGATCTGGGCGGATGTCGCGCGCCGCCTGGAGGCGGCTCCCCTCTCCGGCGCGCGCGGTCTCGAAGTCATCCCGCTCAACAGCTGCTATCTCACTCCCGCTCCGGAAGCGGGGACGGCGCTCCGGCTCGCGGCGTGGCTCAACTGTACGTGGTGCCGCGCTCTCGCTGCGGCAATCGCGGAGCCGGCAAGCGGAGGGTACGCCCGATTCAACGCGCGGGTCATCTCCGCGCTCCCGCTCCCTTCCTCCGCGCTCGCGTCCACCGAGCTCCTGACGCTCGCGCGACTCGGGACCGCGGAATCGCTCGAACAGAAGGACCTCGATGCCTGCTGCGCCGATCTCCTCTCCCTCGATGAAAGCGAGCAGCACCTGCTGGCCGGCCTGGCTGGCCCGGGCGCCCTCGCTGGTTGCTGAATCGCTGGTGCGGGTGCCCGATCCCCTGGCGGCCTGGCTCATGCCCGGGCCGCCGGCACCCGCCGACGCTGTCGCGGCACGGCTGGCCAGGGCACTGCTGCCGGAGGAAGCGGAAGATCCGTCTCCTCCCTGGTTGCGGAATGATCAGGGGCTGTCATTCCGACGCGCAGTGGCGGCGGTGCGCCGGCACCGGGGGGTGCTGCTCGCCGACGGTGTCGGAACCGGGAAGACATTCATCGCCCTGGCGGTCGCCCACGCCATCGAGCCCGATTGCGCCGTTCACGTCATCGCGCCCGCGGTGCTCCGGGGCCAGTGGACCGCAGCCGCGGGATCCGCCGGGGTGTCCATTCGAGTTCACACGCACGAAACGCTGAGTCGCGGGCGCGCGCCACCGTCGACCGGAGGAGCCGTCATCATCGACGAGAGCCACCGATTCCGCACAGCGTCCACGCGCCGCTACGGCACGCTGGCACCATGGTGCGTGGAACGCCGCGGAATCCTCCTGAGCGCAACACCTCTGGTCAATCGGCTCGCCGATCTCCCGAATCAGCTCGCACTCCTGGTCCGGGACGACGCGCTCTCGTGGGCCGGGATCCCCTCGCTGCGTGGCGCGCTGGACACACGGGTCCCGGGCGCTGTTGCCACCCTCGTGATCACAGGAGAAGACCGCTCTCCCGGGCTCCCGGCGCGGCGCGAGCTGTGCCGCCGCCCTGATGGGTCCGGTTCGCTGCACGAGCTGCTGGACGGCGTACGATGGCGTACGAGTGCTCGCACTGTCCACCGACGCAGCGACGGCTGAGCTGCTTCGAATCGTGCTGCTGCGCGCGCTGGCATCGAGTCCAGCGGCCGCGCTGACCACCCTGCGGCGGTATGGCGCCATGCTCGGCCACGCGAGGGATGCAGGTGACTCGGGCCGGCAACTCACCCGGGAGACGATTCGCCGTTTCGTCGGAGCCGACGCCGACCAGCTCGTGCTCTGGCCACTGGTCGCCGAACCGGGCACTCGGGTCGAGCTTGTGGTGGAAGATCTCGAGCCCGTCGCCGCCCTCGAGCGCATCGCCGCGCGCGCGTGCACTGAGCC